>Ga0157363_1005869_pt1 | contig 11516 bp, 5 predicted proteins | sample AttsexASBM1_FD_111477 | JGI IMG/M metagenome (GOLD analysis project Ga0157363, IMG submission 111477) | Fungus gardens microbial communities from leaf cutter ant in Ribeirão Preto, State of São Paulo, Brazil - Atta sexdens ASBM1 | ecosystem: Host-associated > Fungi > Mycelium > Unclassified ...
AGAATTAGGTATAAGAGAAAATTCAAGAATTTTTTGTTTAAAGTTAAAATTATAATTAATAAAGTATATAAGTTTATAATTGTGACACGCGAAATTTCTATGTTATTGTAAATTATCAGTGTTATCGATTATTATTAATTAAAGTTATTAATAATCAATAAAACATTGTTGGGATATTTATTTAAAATGATAGCTGATCTCTTCAAGTTTACTATCTTAAGCATATCCTTCTTTAGCGAGGGTTTAGAGATAACAAGGATAAAAAAAAGCGAAAACTTTAAAACATTCGCGTGTACTTTTAACGGCCTTCCAGAGAGATGCTGACAGTGGATAACTCCTTTGTTTCCTTCTTTACGACCCTCTCGTCGCCCTTTTGCACGAAGAAAAGGCGACAGCAACGAACGAGTCTTTGAGTGGCAGCAATGAGGGGAAAAGGTGGCGAATGCAGCAGTTACGGGAGTCAAACGCCGAATACTTCCGTCGATATTTAAATTCCGCATCAGGACGAGGACAACGACGACGAAACAGACGTAGACGGGTCACGGACGTCGTTTCTCTGACTTTGATCCTCTCAGTAATTACATTCTTTCGGTTTGAAGACGTGTGGCTGTACAGAGAATCTCCGAGACGTTTTCCCTGTGGCGCCTTCCCCAAAAATCTTTCCTCTTCCGTCTTTCATGACACACATGGGTATAAGCCGCATGCAACAGCCGGCACCTTTGTGCACAGCGACACATATTCGCATGCCATGGATCTTGCTACGTAATCCTTTCCGTATATAAGGATATTGGTGTTGTACGTTTCACGATAAATTCCTGCGCACTTTTCAAGTATTATAATTGGACTATTTTTTTTTTCTTTTGCTACGCATGACATACGTATATGATATATTATATATATTATCTAGAGAATATATTTTTTTCATTTCATTTTTATGAGCAGCATAATTAATAATTATTTAATTATTTTATTATTATAACAAATTAAATGTTTAAATAGTTAGTTTAATAGAAAAAGACTAGATTTGTTGTATTGCAATAACTTAAAATGTTTAATTGCTCGTCACAGAATCAGTGAAAACTTTAGAAATTTGTTTTGTATTATTGCAAAAACTTTCAATAGATTTTCTTTCAATATATATAATAATTGAAGATTAAATTATTGCGAGTTAAAATATCGCTTGTAACAATTAATTCATAACTTGTTTAGAGAAATAAAATGAAATATTAAACTTATTGATTAAATTAACGTTCGCACACTTGTGGAATAAAAAGTTATTTCGTATTTCGATATCTGTAAGTTCTCACAATTACTTGCAAATTACAGTTAATGTAACTATTTTTGAATGCAATTTATATTACTGTTAATACATTAACATATATCTTTTAATTTGCTACTTAATAATACAAAGTCATTAAAAGTATGACTGATTTTTCATCAGTTGTTGATGTGAAATTGTGACTTAACAATAATACACATAATTACACATTGTATTAAAATTGAAAAATTTTACCGATATGTCCTTTGTAAGATAAGTAACGCATTGATTCGCGAAACGTTGACGATTATTTCCGAACGTAGGAATAAATCATGCCTTTCAAGCTATATGTCATTCGCGGTGAGGTATCAGCAGGAAACGGTTGTTTCGATACGTACGTCGCAGTGCGGGATCTAGCGCTCTCACTTCCCTTGGGACTATCGATTTACGAGTTTCCCACCTGGGCAAACGAGAAGTTTAAAAAGACTAAGAAAGTTCGTAACCATCATCCTTTCTCTGTCAGACACGCGCAATATGATATCGTTAAAAGTTGACACAAACTTTGTGAGCCAGATTATAACTATGTAACGGAAAATATCTTATCATATAGTTATTTATTTGGAAATATTAAAATTAATAATGGAAAGAGAGATAATGTTTTGTTCTTATAAATGCATTATGAATATTGTTAGTGAGATAGAAATAAATATAATCGATAATATAGTGTAACATCAAAGAGTAATATATTTTTATTATAATTTCGCGCGTTTTATCTTTAACATCGATTTTATATTGAAAATTATATCGAAAATTGCTTTATCATCCACCCGTATGTTATTTCTAAATGGCAGTAAATGGTCTCATTTACATCAGACAATTTAATTATGAGAAACTGCGGCACGTTTTAATACCGTTTTATCAAAAGCACCTGAAATTGAATTTGCTTCGTATAAATGGCGGAGTGTATTCATAATCTTTAGGACCTTTTGGAATGTGTTATTTGGAAATATGTTGAGTTTTTTAAAGACACGTATCTATGTAAAGGTGTAATTTTTTATTTTTTATGTCTCGTACATTCATATGCAATGTCTGTAGTTTGAACAAGTATATATATATTGAACAAGTCATAAATACAAGTGACAGTAACGAATCTCATGTTAGGTTCGGCAATTCTTTTGTAGAAGAAACTTTTATGATAAATAATTTTAAAACGTTAAAGAATTCGTTGAGCTTTGTTGCGCATGTATATTTTGTACATACTCTTAAATTATACTAAAAGTTTGATGAAAAATGATAAAGCGTAAAAGATAGAGACGAAAAGAAGGACGAACAGGGTATAGAAATAGAAGATGAACAAATGAGAGAAAAACAATATATGAACTGATGTGTGTGTATGTGTGTGTGTGTGTGTGTGTGTGTGTGTGAGAGAGAGAGAGAGAGAGAGGGAGAGGGAGAGAGAAAGGAAGCGATAGAGAAGATAGAAAGAAAAATAGAAAGATAGATGAGAGAGAAAACGAAAGAGAGCGCTGTACTCTCCACGGCTTCTCGCGGATTGCAAGAGAGCGAGATTGACGTGAATATCCGCTCTCTGCTCAATAAAACACGCGAAACAAAAAGCCATCGTAAAACATCGGTTTAAACTTTCATGCGAGTCTGTCCAGATGCTTCCGTCGCTTTCCCCCTTTTCCGGTTCCCATCCTCTCAACAGAGGATCCCTACCCTTGCTTCCCCTGATTCTGTAGACTTTACCATGGAAATTTTTCCTGCGAAAGAATTGCCAAGCCTAACATAGAGGTTTTACCTTTCCCGCTTTATGCCTACATTCTTTAGAATATGTATTGCATGAGAATGGACCAGCTTGATAAAAATTACATATAATATTATTGTAAAATATATTGTTTAGGAAAAATATACACTATATAAGAGCATGTATATAAATGTATTATATTAAAATATTATTTTATTATTTTAAATGTTAAAATATTAAAAAATTACATATATTTAAATTACACATTGTTATTGTCGTTTGAAATATTGAAAAATAATATGTATTTTAAAATATTATTCGGAACACACAAACATACATATACAACACAATTTTATACAAAACTATTATTGAGGGGATGTTAAAGAGGGGATATCTCATTATTATGTTGAAATATATCTTTTATTAATTTTGCATGCACTACAGGTGATGATTCGGTATGATATGATAATGTTCGTTTCCATCATACGAATTTATCCGCTGAAAGCAGAAGTGTTTTGTAAAATGATATATGACGCTTTATTAATGATATTATTATCTCTGATAACTATTGATAAATTACAAGATTTTTTTTTACCGGAGATATACAAAATCATACGCGTATTAATCCAATTTGTTCCGATCATCTATATCTATAGTTATATATTATGAAAACAGAAAGTTTATTGTATCACACATTTATATTTTTTCTGTGTTCTCGGGATATTTTACTGAAAAAAGTCTAGCTATTTTAATCCGAGATAAACTTTTATGTATGCCCAAAACAAATTTTATCTCTAATCTCTCGAGATGTTTCTTAACTAGCCGAAGCTAACAAATGAAGGAGATAACGTCTAAGAGAAAAGCTTCTTTTTGGATACGAACCTCTCTCTTGGACAGAAAAAGTAGGAACCTTTTGTCTGCAAAATTGAATGAGAAAAACTCATGTCATATTTTTGCATCGCGCATCGCTTGGGCAGCCGGGTTTTGCTTCTCCTTATTTGCTTTATTCGTGCTACTGCACCTTCGCGTGGTTCAACTCTTGATCCCTTTGTCCTATTTTAATAAGAAATTACACGAAAGCACGAAGTGTTCCGCGTGCTTGTCTTTTTATTCTCTTGAAACTAGTCAACTGACGCTTCGTGTCTTAATGTCGTCCTGCGTCTTTTGTACAATGAAGCAAGAAATGCGTAATTAGTTTTATAAGGTGCACGAGCATTGTCACTGCACGGTGCGGAAAGCCGGATGAAGATCTTAAATAAAAAGTCAGAAAGAAGATTGATTGTGCACGAGTTTATGTTATATACAAATATCACGTAACATACATATTTAACAAACATTTTTCGAATAAATGCGCAATGTGCAAATTAAGTACATATGCGTAATAATTTATAGCACAAATATAAGATTAAATTAACGGCCAAAAAAGCAATAATAAACAAAGATATTAAATTAAAATAATTTATTCATAAAAAAATCGACGAATATTGAATCGTAATAAGATTGAAAATGTTTCGTGCTCACAGAGTTTTTTCAGTTCATAAATTAAAAATTCAGAAAAGCAAATATAATAAAAGAATAGAGAAAGGTATCAAACATAATCTATAAGCAAGATATGAATTAAATTTCTTAATGGAAACTTTTAAGGATGTATCACACGTACACAGTATAGTCTCTGCAAAAAGTGTCTTGGAAGTAGAAATTTCCGTATATAAATGGATTTCCATATAAATTTCATAAATAAATTTCTATATAAAAATAAAATGTTATATATACAATATGAAGCAGTTTAATAAGATCAATATTTTTATAATAATAATACAATTTTAAAGTTTAAATAAAATTTTTTTTGTTTTATTTTAATTTTATTTTTAAAAATATTTACTTCTTATGGAAATAATTTTTTATTCAGATTCTAAATCCATATTTTTCGCTTTTATATCATTGTAAATACAATATAAAAAATGTGTAATTTTTTAATAATTTTTTCGCTTTGTTAAAAAAATACGTGTTATAAAATCCTTAATTCATGTCCATTGTAACTTATAGATTTTGTTTAATGCGTCTCTTTTTTTATTCTTTTATAATTATATCTATGTTTTTTAATTTTTAATTTATGAAGTGAAGAAAATTCTGTGAGTACAAAATATTTTTTATTTTTTTACGCTATTCACTATATATTCGACTTTTTATGTATAAATTACTTTCATTTAATAGATATTTTTGTTTCTTTTGGATCTTATATTTATTATTGCTTTGTATATATAACAAGCTCATACTACTTTACATAGTATAGCATAAATATTATTGTCGTAAACGTTTAATATATTATTTTATTTGTTATTTTAGTTAGGATTAGTTTTATATCATTTATAAAATTTATTGATGAAAGAAATATTCACTTCGCAAATATAAAAACAAAGTTTGATGTTAGAAAAAAAGAATAATAATCGCACATTCGAGTTTTTAACGTCTTACTGGTGTATTTGTATAGATCGATGTTATATAGATCGATGAATTCTATTTTATGACTCTTTAATCACTTATATCTATATGTTACAAACTATATCATGTGTAAAAAAAAGGGAGTATAAATCATCAGAAGCAGTGTCCGCCATTAATTCCGGAAGACTTATTCTTACAATTGAGAAAAACTAGTTTTCAATTACCATATTTCTGTGTGTACTGACGTGCATGGATATCTCTTTATGCAAGTTCTCATATGATACTTACGTATTTCTAAGACGCATCCAACGATGCCAATGTCAGAGTGTGGTCCTTTGAGTCGTACCGCGGGTGAATGTCAACCGAGACGGATTCGAGAGTACTGTGTAATAAAAGGATTGTGATTCGATCAGAGAGCATACGACTGAAATGGCGAAAGGGATGAACTACCGACGATGTTACCTTAGTACCGATCGTACACGTTTTATTTCTACTACATACATCTTACGAGAATACGACTGACTCTATTGTCCGTTTCTGCCTGCCTGTCTCGTACATGGATATTTTGCATTCGAAGTTCCTTTTGCTTTGAATCTTTTTCAATTTTTTCATTGTACGATTCACGTATCCTTTGATTTCATTATATCAGTACATATATGAGATAGATGTGACGCATGTGACGCAGACTTTTTGCGACTCCAAATTATTTTTTGAGCGAATATTGAGCATGTTGTCTTCTATTTATTTAATTAATTGGGGAGGAGGGGAGGTTAATATATAATTTTTAAAGAAATTTATAAAGATATAATTTTTTCTAAAAATATAATTTATTAATTATAATTATGTAATAATTAAAGTAGTAATTTTTTCATGCGCGAATATTTGGAAAATTATTGCGAAAAAGTATCGCAAAACATTACATCGAGTTTACTTCGATGCAAAAGCACAAAAGACAGATAGACAGATAGATAGATTAGTATAGAATAATGATATCCATATATATCATAATATATAGGAATATATATTGTGTATATATATTGTATATATCAATACTACATACTATGTAATAATAAATACATACATTAAAAGATACGACACTTTCGCATTTGCATATGCACATATAATGTTGTAAAATTAATTAATTTTAATAATATATATTTTCTAATTTCTGTTAACAATGAGAAAGTGATATTAAAAAGATAACAATTATTTCATATTTATAAACTATGAGCATCTAAAAATGAAGTAGCTATTAGGAAATGGCTTTTAAGAAAACTGATTTGTAATTGCAATATATGTGATAATTATATGGAAAAAAACAGCTATGGTTGTCACAACTAAATGTCACCCATCAATACATTTTTTGTTATAAAAACTCTAGTACGATTGTGATAGACTACTGTAAGATAGACTACTTTAACTATTATGACGTAAAGATATGTCCATTTTACGCTTATCACAAACAAATATATTGATTGGCAAAAATTATCATTATTTCCGGTTGTGGCAACTGTAACATTTTTTCTGTGTACATTCATGATAATTGAAACGTAATACTTAAATTACATTTTGAAATAAAATATTAAATACATAGATTTTGATAAATACATAAATATCATAAATACATAAATAAACTAACCGCGATTTGAAAAATGTTATTGTAGATATGATTGTACATTAATAAAGTTATTTCTGAAAAGAAGGAACACAAATAACTGCCATGAAATTGGATGCTTCGTATTGCAATCGCAATCACGTAAAATTCAGCTATAAAAAGAGAAAGACCACCGGAAGAACAGCCATTTCCTGAAAATATCTCATCTGTAAAGTTAGATTCAACTCGATGAAACGTTTGTTTTTAACGCATTGACCGTATCTTTGTTTCTCAACGACCCAGAATAATTTGTATGATCGTTCGAGCATGATGAATCAGTTTAAATCTTCTCAGGGAACTTAAATTGTAAGCAACATACAGAACGGTTACTCCACAAATAATCATAAATTACAATGCTTTTATTCTTAGCAAATATTATATTGTTTTATTTAATTATACAAATAAAATCATACAAATAATATTTTTTTAATAATTTTTAAAAATTTGTATAATTTGTATATAAATGTATTATGACGTATATAGTGTTTAAAAATTTTGTACCCATTTTTTTCTTATATAAAAATTGTGGTAATTGATTTCTTGCATGAATTAGAGCAAATCTCTACTTTAATAATTTCCAGCTCTTTTATAGGAAGTTTAAATACATAAATTTTACACATTTTTTAAATAGATCTATAAGATCTACTTAAACATTGTTGCATTATTACATTCAATGCAGTGTCATTATTATGTGATAGTACAATGCAAAAGTTACGATATGATTTAAAATTAATTGTTGATTTTCAATAACATTTTATTTAACAATATATTGATGATTTTTTAAAAATATTTATTTATTTATTTACCAATGCATTAATAGTATCTTGTTCTAAATGTTCCAAGATTTATAATACATTTTGTCCTTGTAAATATGTAAATGATATTGCACGGAAAATTTATATATCTGATATTTTATTATTATAATAATCCATACATAGATCATTTCAGCAATATCGCAGCAATATTACAAATATTCAATAACATTGCTGCAATATTAAAAATATTGCAGCAATGTTACTGCAAACTTTTGTGCTGCAAGGGAATACATATAATTAATATGCGATTTGAAACTATTTATAAATAGCGAAAATTATTATTTTATTATATTAATAGGACAATGATAGTTACATAAGATAATAAATAGAGTTCAAACATAATTTCCAAGATTAGATAGTATAAGGAAGTATAAAATGATACTGAGAATTAATATATACATACGTATGCTTTTTCAATATATATATCGATTACTATTAAAACATTGGTACACATCACAGATCAGTTTAAAAACTGTACAAAAGAAAGATATAACAGAATGTCCAATAAATTAAAAGCAAAAGCTTTTAATTTGGTTGTCTACAGATACATGAGTAACAATTATATGAAAGATACCGCTAATAAACTTTATGCAAAGAAAAATAGAAAATGGAGGACATGTGAAAGAGAAAAAACATGTGAAAATTTTTGTACGCGTCGACAACGATCGCGCATTGTGAGTTTTTAAATGCAATTCGTACCAGCTTTCGCAGTTTGCAGTGTGACCGCGCGGAAGCGCGTTTTTCTGAGCGTTTACCGATTGGACCACCTTGGAGGCTGCGCGGCCAGGTCAGTTTGATATTGGCCGGCGCACTAGAAGACAAGCAAACCTCTGTGCTTTGCTATTGGCGAGGGGCGGAGCCTGCCGAAGCTTTCACGAAAGCTTCCGCGCTCTCTCACTCTTATTCACCCCCCATTTCACCCAATTGCATCATATAAAGAGTTCTCACATTCTCTCTTTCTCTCTCTTTCTCTCTCTCATATTTTCGCTCTTTGTTTTATATACAGACGTCAAGCATCCTGCTTGTTTCTCTCTTTTTCTTTCTCTCTCTTGTTTGCATTAAAATTTCCCTCTCTTTTTCTCTCTCGGTCTCTCTTTCTCTCTCTATCTTTTTATTTTCCTCTTTCTTTTTTCTGCAGGTTATCTTCTTTATAATCAAAGGATCTTAATACGAAAGAAGTACGATTGTATGATTATTATATTAGGATACAATAAGTTTTCGTTTTTGAAGATTTTATTCTTTTGTGTAACACAGGCTCTCAATATATACAATATATAATAATATATCGCTTTTAATCATTCCACGCTATACGCATCAGGTGCTACAATACATTGATCAGCGATGCCAACCAATCGTTCGTTTTCAATACGTGCGGGACTGCGATCAAGGTAAAACGCGATGAACGAAGCCGATACGTCGTGTTCGTCAGAGAGGGATCAATTGTTTCCTATGCTTTTTTTCTATCGATATTCTGTATTTTACGAGCTTCGTCGGATATCCGACTCGCTGTTGGTCACCGCAATAAATAAGTTGGGTATTTTAATGGAGCGTTGACAAAAGCATTACTTTCGAAATGAAATTAAGGCCTAGAATGCTTTGAATTAAAATTTATTCAAATGAGTTTATTTCTACGGGACTAATAAAATGCATTAAATTTGTCGTTAATCATATTGCCATATTGCGGTATTTTATCAGTAGTATAGATCAGCAGTGAACGCACTCTGTCTGCCATAGTATTTGTTTTCACTTCTTTCAGTAGTACAAATTAAATGTGAACAGACACTTACTAATAGTGTAATTATAACGCATCTTTACTATTTTAATGTTGTTGTTCAATAGAAAAATATAATAATTTAAAAAAAAAGATTTTTATAAGAAAATGAAAAGAAATTTTTATAATTATACAATGTACATAAAAAATCCGTTTTCTGTGCGTGATTCTTCAAAAGATATAATAATGTTTTTTAAGATAGAGTAAACCTCCAAGATGCAAATTTTCTACGTTAAAACAAAATTAAGTAGGGGAAGCCCGGGCAAAATGGATACCTTGGGTAAAGATGAATGTCTTTTATTTTCGTTTATCTATCTGAAATAGCGCTATGAATCTTTAGTAGTTGAGGGAATGACCGACCAATGAACGACACGATGAAAGTAACGAAACGACATAATATAATTGCGTTCGTTTGTGTTTAATAGAAACACAGAAAATTGAGTGTTTTCTTACGATTTTCGCTAAGATACATAGCTTAATTATTATCTATAATTGTTCCTTAACCAGTATGAATGATTTTATAAGAATTCTGTATCTTTAAACGTGTATTCGAAGTGAATTTTTCACTTGATGCTTCAACTTATTCTAATCTTTCCAAATTCGCACCAGGTAGGGTCTTTGGGCAAAGCGGATGATCCATCCTCTTTACTCGGTATGATTACAATGAAAATATCGGGAATACAGAGGGACAGACGACTTTTCGAGTGTATGAAAGGCATGTGTTTTACATCTCATTTTTGTTTATTTTTTGTCACAATGCAGTATGATGATTTGTTTATTACTGATCCAATGCAGTGCATCAAATGGGTCCATGAAGGCTGCATTACATATAGAAGATTTAGTAGCTACTTTTGTGACGATTGTCAAGATTGATTCTAGTTTTTTTAAATTTTATTTGCATTGCTCGAGTGATTCATTCGCTTTGCCCAGGGGAGTCGGGCAAAACGGATGATTTCTCTTTTTTTTATGTTTTAACTAAAACAATATATTAATGTTTTTATTTTATTTTAAAGTTAAGTCCTTTAAAAGATTTATGAGAATAAAAATGGTTTCTGATCTCAATTTTAATAGTGTCATTTTTTCTTCTCAACCTTAACACGTCCGCGCTGCCCGAGCTTTCCCTACGTAAAATTAAGATAATTGGCACCCAGGATAATTTTAGCGAAAGCGCCGCTATCGTTAATTGAATCCAAATTGCAGTGCGAACTTTAAAATTCTGTTTGCCGAAAAGCTTTTTGCAAATGAGCATGAATATCGTATGGTCGTCATGCTTCTGGACATATCTCTTTGGCTCGTGATAATTTTGTGTAATGGTAACACCTCCGAAATGCCGAATTTTTACAAGCTGCACACATGGCGAGTTGTTACATTATAAAATTGTAAAGTGATTCGCTTTTGTCAAATGTATACGAGTTATCTACACTATATCTACACTAAAGTGAAAAATACTTAATAGGGCATGTTATATAAACATGTTATATAAACTTTAAAATAATTTTAATAATTATAAAAATATATTATATTAAGTTTATCAATATAATTGATAAACTTAAAAATTTTGTAAAGCAAAAATAGATATTCAAAGGATTTTTAAAATAGCAAAAGAAATTAATATTGTATTTAACAGATAAATACGTATGTATATAAGTTTAATACAATCCTACTAACAAATTCTCTCTCTCTCTCTCTCTCTCTCTCTCTCTCTTTCTCTCTTATATCTCTTTAATTATATTTTATAATTAAAATATAAAGGCAGGAAGAATTATTATTTGCATAATAAGAAAATATACTATTTGCATAATTAAACTAAAGTTATTTGAAAATTTTAC
>Ga0157363_1005871_pt1 | contig 11515 bp, 9 predicted proteins | sample AttsexASBM1_FD_111477 | JGI IMG/M metagenome (GOLD analysis project Ga0157363, IMG submission 111477) | Fungus gardens microbial communities from leaf cutter ant in Ribeirão Preto, State of São Paulo, Brazil - Atta sexdens ASBM1 | ecosystem: Host-associated > Fungi > Mycelium > Unclassified ...
AAATTTTATAAATTATATGAAATGGCTTTGAGATCAAATTAATTAAAAAAGGAGCATATCAGCTAATGCTGATTATTATTTGCGAGTAATATCTTCAAAATTTATTTGTTACATCATTAAAAAGGAATTTTAAAAGAAATTTTAAGAATAGCAAAACATTTTATTGTAAAAACTCTTTCTATTATAATAATTGATGCGAGCAAATTTTTTAAAATTAATGGTTAAAATATTGAAAATGAATAAAGATCAAAACGTTTATTGATTATTTATTAGTGATGTAACAAATAAATTTTAAAGATATTAGTCGCAAATAATAATCAGCATTGATTTATATGCTCCTTTTTTAATTAATTTGGTTTATAAATTAATTTTGGTACTTAAAAAAAATAAAGTAATGAATAAAGTAAGCTTTATAATCTTTATATTATGTACAATTAATATGTGTACATTAACTATAAAATAATTTGTTCAACTATATAAATATATATATATATATATATATATATATATATATACATTAATTCTATACATAAAATTTGTATAGTTGCTATCACTGTCTTCAGTAAATGTGTGTGTATAATATAAAATTTATTTTTGCAATTAAAAAATTTCATTGAAATCAAAAGATTTCACATAAAACTTGTACAGTTGCTATGCATTTTTTCACTATCTATTTTTCTGTGAATATTTATAATATAATCTTTATTTTTATAATTAAAAAATTTCATTGAAATCAAAAGATTTATAAGAGAATATATTATATATATATATAAATCCTTTATCATATATTTACGCCAAATGCGTACTTTTTGTTACATCCTTCCTTATACTAAGATTTTCATGATGAAAGTTAGACGTATTTTCCATGAAACATATTTAATATTCAAGAAATTATCTTAATCTTCTCTAAATTGAGAAATGATTTATCTTTCAACCATCCAATGGATGGTTGAATAATATAAGTAGGTATTCTTGTTTTGTCGTTGGAGAGAACTGCTGTCCGAGGAAAATTTGATCTAATTCTACGAAGGGTTCAGCGATTACAATTTCGCGCATGTTAACGAAGCCACGGATCAGCATTTTGTCCGGCTTGCACTCGCTTCTTCATCAGCCGACAGTGGTAGGCTTCTAAATTTATTGTCGTCGCGATATGCAAAAATAAACAGTCGCCTGGTCTTACTACGTAGTGCACCTCAGGAGGTTCAACGACACCCTGACGTAAACTCTGCACGTAAACAACCACAACAATCGGATCGCGGCGGATCGCGCTGTTATCAATCGGCGGTTACATAATTGCCACGTAAACGCGGTGCGTATAGATACATTTTTAGAGGTTGAAAACTTTGCTCATATCTTGCATTCGGATATCGAACATTGAACATTTTCATGATCACCGAATGGATAAGTTTGACTCAGAAGTCAGAGATAAATATATAGTAGCAGCAACTATTGCAGGTGAAAATTGTACAAGTTTTATATTATGTAGAGTTAACGTACATAGAAAAGTACATAGAAAAGTTGAATAAACTACTTTATATAGTTATTGAAATTATAAAAGATTATCTCGAGATTATCTCAGAGAAAAAGATTCAGTAGTGACAAAAATAGTGACAACTATATAAATTTTATATATGTAGAATTAATGTATAGTTGAATAACTATTTTATTACAACCATAACAGTCCATTCAATTATATATATATATATATATATATATATATATATATATATATATGACTTTTACATATATCTCGTATAATTGCAATATAAAACAGTTTATTTAACCGCACATTACTTCCACGTATATAAAACTTATATAGCTACAACTATAAAACAATTTATTCACCTATGCATATTAATTCTGTATATAAAATGTTTGTAGCTGCAATTATAAAACTATGTACATTAAACTACGTATTATTATATATAATTTTATATACAAAGCTTGTATAATTGTAACTATTAAACAGTTTATTCAACTTTATGCATTACTTCTACATAAAATTTGTACAGTTATCATTGTGTCTTTCTCTAAAGATGTTAATGAATTGAAAGAGGGTATTCCGTTTCGTAACGTGATACATCACTTATCATTATTATTTAACTTATTCTTGTCGTTTACCGACTTAAATATGAATAAATCATCATATGTATCACACGTAAAAAAAAATACCCTCCGAGAAACTTATCGATGTCAATAGTTTGATAATTCCGATATCAACATAAGAAGTCGAGATTACATTTACATGAGACCCTTAATCGGGTTTAATAACATCCGTAGTTGTGAAAATTGACCAATCGCAGTCATTCCATTCTTCGGAGAAACAGCTATGATTGGACAATTTCATACGAATGTTATTAAATCCGATTAAGCGTGCCCTGTAACAGAGGTCATAGATTTTCATATTTGCGGATGTGCTTCGAAATAAGCGCCTAAATTATTCCAGACTGACGTAATAGCAATAAAAGTGAAAAAATATCTAAATTCTTAAGAAATGTAGAAAAAGATGTATTAAGTCATTTTAAGATTTTCACATGTCAACACTAATTTTCAGAGAAAGTTTCTTTTTATCTCCATTCTTCTTTTCGAGTTAACAGATTACTTTTGTATGTCTTGCTTCTACATTCTTTATAGTTCCAATATTAAGAAACGTAACTACGGACAGGATTTTCGAAAGCAAATAAGATTTACAAAAGTTTATTTCCTTGATACATAGGATACTGTCAACGCGATGTTACAAACGCTTAGAAGTGTTTTTTAATTGGTTAGTTTGTAAAATTCTTTCTTCTAATTGGTCCATCAAATGCTTCAAAGCATTTGTAGCGACTTTGACTGTAGCCATATATAAACTTTTATAGGCTTTTATTATTCGCCTGTTACGAAGCATTACTTTTTAAAAAATTCGAATCAATCTTATCAATCTTATCACATCTGGCGATTCTCGCAGGTGCTTGAATTTAGAGTTTATTTTTGGAAAATAACGAAAACGTGTATACGCGCGTAGAAAATCGACCGGGACGACGTGAACCATCAGTAGCTTATGACTCCCAACGGTCGACGCCGGCGCGGCTCGTCATCGTCCGTCCTGGCCTGGCCGGCGTCGACTGTCATCGTTCTCGCGGGGTGGAGGAGCAGGCGGAGGAGGAGGTCGTGTCGGAGGCAACAGCGAGACGCCGGCGGGCGGCGTACTTACCGCGGTATCTGCCGGAGATCACCTTGATGCTGCTTGAGACCTTTGGAGCTGATGAACCAGAGCTCGAGAAGCTTCTCGACACCCTCGAAAAATTGTACGTTGTCGGCGCAATCGTCCTTGGTGTCCGCCATCCTCTCGCTGTCGTCGATCTCGTCTCGCGGTCTCGTCTTCGCCCAAAAATTGCAAAGCGGCACGCAATTATATGATTCACGTCTCTCTCCTTCTTTCCTCTTCTATCTTCGTCGCGGTTCTCGTATCTCTAATCTTGCGTCAATCGACTGAAATTTTTGTGAATTTACACGGAGCGTTAAGACTCCAAAGCACTACTCCCGGTAACGCGCGCTTGTAGACTGACTGACACACTGGCCCCGCCAGAGACACACCGATTGACTGATTGACGGACGGATGGTCGCCGGTGCTGCCAGGCATGCTGCGCCGCCGCCACCACCACCGCTGCCCACCGCCTCCGCCGTCGTCATCGCCGCCACCGTCAGCCAACCGCCGCGCTGCACGGTTCGCGCGCTTCTGCAGCGTGGCGCTGCGCGCGGCGCCTGACAGAACTACATTCGCCGCCGGTCGCCGATAGGCGGCGCTGGCGCGTGCGCGCGCGCCGCAGCGCGACGAATCGCTTCGAAAACGAAATTCTGATTATAAATGTCAGAGTAAATATTTTTTTTAGAATTCTTCATATAATTTTTCAGAATTTGTACATAAACTTTAGAATTTCTGTATGATTTTATAACTTTTAGAAAATTTTTTCAGATTATTTCATACAAAATGAAATAATTCTTCTCTAATGAAAATTTTTCTAAAAATGTCATATAATTTTTCAAAAATTTTCGGATTTTTATATAATTTCAGAATTTTTTTTTAAAATCTCCGTATCTTTTAATTTTTTAATCTTTTAATTTTTAAGAATATTTTTCCAGATTTTTCCAGATTTTTATATAAATTTCAGAAATTTTTAGAATGTCTGAATAATTTTATAATCTTTTAAAAAAGTTTTATAAATTTTTTTCATATAAATTGAAATATTTCATTCCCTAATGAAAATTTTTCTAAAAATTCTTCATATAATTTTTTAAAAATTTGCGGATTTTTATATAAATTTCAGAATTTTTTTTAGAATCTTAATAATCTTGCAACTTTTTAGAATATTTTCCAGATTTCTTATACAAATTAAAACAATTCGCTTAATAAAAATTTTCCTTAGAATTTCTCATATAATTTTTATATAAATTTCAGAAATTTTCAGTTTCTGTATTATATAATTTTTTGAAAAATTTCTCAAATTTTTTTTACATGAATCAAAATATTTTTTAGAAGTGCTAAAAGCCTATATTTTTTCTAGAATAAATACATCATGTACGTAAAATCTGAAATATTTTGACTTTAAAAATTTTCATTCTACAATTTCTAAAAAAACTTATAAAATCTGAAAAAAGTTAAGTTTTTCATAAATATAAATTTTCATAAATTTATAATTTTTTTAAGATATTATGCGAATTCTTCTTCCAAAGTTATTGATAAACGCAATTAATACATTTTTTAAATGGAAATAATGGATGCTTATTAATTTTCTTACATAACTTGAGCAATACAAAACACTAAACAAAACACTAAACATTGAATTTTATTAGCAGTTTATTAATCAATAACTAAAATAATTTTGTATTATATATACAAAATGATACAAAATGATCATAAAATATAGAATTTATTTTATATTTTGTTCTATTTACGTCTCTTTTTGTTATTATTCTTTACAGTATTCTTCTTTTTATCATTCTTCATCTTGATTCGCTTTAATGGTTTCTTCACCATTGGTTGCTCTTTCACCAATTCATTCTCATCCATCGGCTCAATCACTTGACCAAGTTTGGTCTTTACTGCCGGTTGAATAAGTCGCACATGAGCGTTCATTGGAACGAAGGTCCTACTGATGGGAGCTCTGATGGTCGCTTCAAAGTCCTTAACTCTGGTAAATGGATAAGGTAACTCTTTGACGAGGTGTTTCTTCAATTTCTCGTTTTCATGTTCGAATATTATGACGTCACCCTGATTTTCAGGTTTACGTGGCATTTGTTTGGGAACATTCAGTATAAATCGGCTTTTCTTACGAGCCGCTTTACTCTTCTTGATATTCGGTCCACCCCAGCTTCCCCATCCAGGTAGACTCAAATCAATATTCTGCGGCTGCGACTTTTTCATCTAGAAAATCATTTTGAGTATATTAGATTATTATAACAGTTTTTATGTAAAAAATAAAATACAATGTCTCATTCAATATTTATTATGCACATCTATTTTTCAATTTTAAGGGAACTGATTTTTTCAGAATGCAATATGAGAAATAATTTATGAGTGTATACATAAATTATATACGTACAACTATATATACATAAAAAAGAGAAATACAATTTTTATTTAAAAATCTTATTATTACATACCTCCTCTTCCTTTTCTTTCCTAAATTCTTCAACAACGTTGTCGTCCGCAAATGCCTCGCTCATTATTCTATGCGTTTCCTCTTCCTGTTCGCTATCATCATCTCCAGCTGTAGTCACATCTGGCAGTTGCGTCTTCAAGTGTTTAGGCTTTATATTGACGTATTTTTTTGGATCTATTTCCATTTCGTTACTAGTGCCAGCCGGTTCCTGTACCGTATTTGCTATTTTCTTTAAACTTGTCAAATTGCTTTTCTCATGTACATTTTCCATAGAAGTGGTTTCTTCCAATGGAGAATCCAATATAGGTTTTCGTTTGGGATCTTCAAATTCTAGACTTGGCGAATAGTCTTCATTCTCCTTCTCTTCATTCTTTGTCGTCTTGTCATTTGTCTTCAATTTCTTCTTCACTTTTTGCCTTTTCAGATTCAATTTACGCTTTGGTGATGCCTCTTTTAATTCCTTGAAATCCGTTGCTTTATTTTTATCTTGCGATTTAGTTTCATTATTTTTGCAATTTTTTTTGTTCTTTTCTTTTTTATGATTGCTATCTTTTATATCGTTTATTTTTTCTAATGAAGTGCTGCTTTTCTCATTGCTGGAGGATTCGTTTTTTGCATCACTGGTACTTGCATTTAAAGTACCACTTTTTTCATTGTCATATAATTTGCTTTTTGTATTATTTTCTTGCAAGGATCTGTTTTTTTCATTACCATGTGATTTACTCTTTGTATCACTTTTTGTATTTGCTTGCAAAATACTATTTTCCTCATCGTTGCAAAGTTTATTTTTCATATCACTTATACTTACTCGTAAAGTACTACTCTTTTCAATGTAACATGTTTCTTTTTCCTTTTCCAGCATGATTTCATCCGAAGTTTCATTTTTTTTTCCTTTCGTCTGCTGTTTTTTATCGTAGAATTTCCGACAAAGCTTAATAAAATTTTCAATTTCGAACTCAGTTTTTATATTGCTTTCCTTATCTTCATTTATCTCATCTTCTTTATCTTCTTCATATTCTTTATCTTCCACATCTTCTACATTTTCTTCGTCTTCCTCAGATTCATCACTGTCTGTTCTCCTAACTTTTTGTGTCAATTCTTTACTAATGGCCAATTGTTCAGTAAGTATTTGTCGTGTCTAACAAAAAAGAATTCGTATATTTTCTTGTTCTTAATGAGACATTTTTATTAACATTTAAATGTCTATAATATTTAATTAATTTTAAAAAGATATATTTAAGTATATATTTTTATTAAAATAATTTCTATCAAAAATAAATAATTTTGTTCAGATTTTAAATCAAAATAATACTCACTTCCTTATTATACTTGGCTTTAATCTGTTTATTCCTAGCCCACTGGCCCGTGTTTTTATGCCTTAATGATATTCTCTCTTCAGCACGAGTTTTGTCTAATTGTGCCAATTTTATCAAGGCTTCCTCTGGATTACTATCTTTCAATTTTTCGAAATCCTTTAATTGTTGCTTGATTTTATCCTTCCGCTGAATGCGATGGAACTTCTTGCTCTTTATTTTACCCTGACGATGTGCTTTCGCCTCTTTATACGACTGAAAGTGCAAAGAAATTAAAAGCAATTCGTTAAATTTTAGTTAAATCTGATTCTTACTTTTTTTAGTCATACTTTTTAGAGTATATCACTTAATATTATAACTGAATAATATTTCTCTCTGTACCTGTTGTGCCCTGAGTCTAGCAGCTTCTTTTCTCCTCAAGATTATCTCTTCCAGTGTCATTTTGTATTTATTGCCTTTCTCTTCTTCTTTGTCAGTAGGATACAGTAATGCTGGATCTAGCTCCTCAAACTTCTTCATTAAATCAGACTTCGTACTGAATCCTCTTAGAAATTCAGGAATTTTCGAAGTACGAGAATCTTTTATTGGTGCTAAATGTTTCAATGGAAAGGACAGCTGTTCTGCTGTCCTGTTCCTGGTTACTACACTGTCCCATTTTTGCAATTCCTTTTTAACCTTCTCATAACCAACTGTCCTTTTTATCTGTAAGATTAGATTCTTAAGTTCCTTTTATTTCAAGATTAAATAAATTTCGTTATCAGAACTTAAAATTATAAAAAAAATAAGATGAAAATAAATAATATTGAAAAAGATTACACTAATTGATTAATTCATAACTTTAAATGTGAAAAGAGATAATTATTAGGATTGAAATAGTAAATTAATGGATTAAATAGAATCATTGTTACAATTAAATGAAAATATATTAATTAGTATAAAACTATTTTGGTTTTGTTTTTTTTACTCTCATTGTTTTTTAATCTATTAAGCCTTGAGCCTCATTGTTTTTTAATAATAATGATGAAAAGAAGTAATTAATTTTATCTTAATAAGATTATATACCCTTTCAGCTGCTGGTTTCTCCAATGGCTTAGAAAGAACTTTGTTTTTTTGTTGAATGTATCGAAGTTTCTTAGTGAGATTGCTTTGATCCCCTTTTTGCTCCAATGACTTGATCAGATCTTTCACATGTATCGTATCTTTGTTTGTTACTCCGCTTTTCACAAGATGATATTCCGATACTTCTAAACTAGGCTCACTACGTTCCGCTTTTTTCACTCTGTTAAAGAGGACAAATATAAATAAAAAGAATATTAAAACATACAAAAACCAAATTTCTTAAATCCGCAGTATTAAAATTTTAAACATTCTAATCATAACCTCATCGTTACCTTTGTCTCTTATCAAGCTGCGTCACAGATTTAATAAGTTTCGCATGATCTTTGGTGATTTCCTGATCGCTATCGTATAAATTCTCACTTCCTTCTGTATCACTCATCTTCGTGGCCGTATAAATTCTACTCGTATTATGATACAAATACTATAAACTAACCTATAAATAGTACGAACATCCACGAGACAGAGATGCTTTCCTGCACATGCGCGGCAATGCGATCTCAACGCGGCAGAGATCCTATAGCATAAAGGTGCCTTTACATAGCAGCGTCAGAGCATGCGCAATGATATGTTTACTATAATTTTATTATAATTGAATTTAATGTACGAGATATATTAATAGTAGAATCTTATAGTTTACACTGTTTAATAAATATAAATTTTAAGCATTATATGTTAGGATAGTAATATGTTAAGTAATATATCAAAACATAACCTCTCATAATTTATCATTTTGCAAGAAGCTGCGCAAAAGATTATTACGCAGGAGTCTGGAGATTGAAACTTTTGCGCAATAATCAGCAATAATCTTCATTCTATTTATATCAAAAACGCATTTATTAAATGCGTTTTTATACAAAATGAATCTGAAATACTTTTTTCGATACAGCACGTTTTCAACCATTACGCATGAGTGATAACATGCCCTAATCGTACCACCTTCTGAGAGATTTGTTCGCGTCGCACGCTCCAATACGTTCGCATCACCGGAACCAATATGGCGACTAGATGTTAGCGTCGCGTGCATACTCCATAGATCAATTAAGAGCACGCTCCGTTTGCTTCACCTCAAGTTTGTTCGCATTGCGTGCTTCAAATTAACTCAGAGAGCACTTGGAGTTGATTGACATTGGATAGGGTTACATAAATACGTTTTCTTTATTATCACTGATGAAGACTTTGTAAGTCGAAATGAATTTGAAATTTATAGCGTTATACGATATAAATTATATATATGTAACAAAAGATGAATTTTATTAGTTAACTACATTTACTCGGTTTTTTAAAAAGCCTTGACATTTTAATTTATTGCATTTACATGAGCCTACTTTTCTATATAAAAGTTATATTATATTATATTTTATTATATTGTATTAATATTATTTTATTTTATTTATTTAATTTTATTTATTTAATTTTATTATTATATATTAATTTTATTTCATTCAAACACACCAATGAGTGATGTTTCCAAACGCAGCCTAGATGTGACGAGAACCATCAGATATGTTCTAAGAGATGCCCGCATATACTCGGGGCTGTTAGTAAATTTGTCATTGCACAAAAATGGAGTTGTGCATGATATAGTTAACGGAAAAGATGAGCTTTGATTGGTTGATTCTCTTAAATACTGTGCGTTATGCATGAGTCTGTGCTGCGGTTTTAACAGTTCAAATACACTATTTGTAAAATAGAAATATTAAAAGAGATAAATATACATTATGTGTTAACGAATCAGTTAAATACGTCAGAAATGTAGGATTACAAGTTATGATATAACCTATAATTTAATTTAGGCGCGAAAATCTGCATTAGCTTTCGGTCTTTGACTCCGGAATCGAGCAATTCGATTGGCTCTAGAAAAGTTAATGGCCGTGGCACAGATTTTTGCATAACACATAATGCATAGTGCATAAGGAAATCAACCAATTGAAATCCTCTTTTGGAATAAAAGAAAAGGAAAAATTCTGATTAGTTGATTTATGCACTATGCGTTATGCGAAGGTCTGTGCTGCGGCCTTAATACCGAATGTACATGATATGTAGAGTTGCCAAAATGATTTTCGAGATAAAAGAGCAAACGGATGCCTCCAATTTGCTATGTCGAACGCATCTAAAAACTATTATCAGATGTAATTTCGCAATAGGAAAAAGTTGTTTCATTTAGCATAAAGTATCACTAATTGAATAAAGTATATCAAATTTGAACTTTGCGGATGCAAATTTTGAAAAACCTTACATGCTATTTAGGCTGTATCCCAAAATTCATCTATTAGTGCAGAAAATCTACAGTTTACGATATGTATACTATACATTTTCAGCACTGGCAGTAAATTTTGACTAGTATCAAGTTTAACTACTAAGGGCGCAGCGATCAAACTTGCTTCCTTCGTTTGACACGCAGCTTGCACTTCTCATTATATATGTTCTGTGATCAAGCGTATTCGTAAGTCGTCACAATTTTTCAGTCGCGTCCTGTCCTGTGATCAATATAGGTTTGTATAGATTTGTTATTGCCAGTCGCATCCGATCCAATTATTTTGTGATTCGTTCATCGTTGAAGTGATTTTTACAAAAACATGACAACGGCTGCAAAATCAATCTTCGAACCGACAGGAGAACAAGGACGAGACGAGAAAGACCTAAGCGCGATATCAATGCAATACAGTAGTAGAGATTTGCCATCGCACATGAAACTCAAGTACAGGTAAGCAGCGAATCAAATTCGATCGATCCTGGAAATTGCCATCGATTTATCTTAATTCATGATGATTACGCATTAATTTTTGGATATTATAAAAACCTAGAAACGGCATTCTTGCTCTCGATTTATTCATGACAAAGATTCTTTTGAAGTTATGATAACCAAAAGTTGTTTTAGATGGCTTAAGCCTATTCTACAATGCTCTTTGTTTTTTATTTTTTTGTTTTTTTCCCCTTTGCGACCGTTTTATCAATAATTGCATTTCTTGTTAAATGTTTCCTCCGAAGTTTGTTACCTTTTAACTTCGGTGACATAAAACAAAAAAACCGGATAAGAAGAAAAAGACAAGATGTAAATGGTTATTCTACAATATATCTCTTTGTTTTCTGTTTCTTGCTTTTTGTTTCTTGCTTTTTCTCCTTTTACAACTGTTTCAGTGACAATTGTATTTCTTGCTACATGTTTCCTGTTTCTTTCAAAGTTCATTAACTTTATGTTGCCTCTCTAGCAACATAAAACAAAAAAATCAAATAAGAAGCAAAAAGACAAGATGTAAAAAATAGCAAAAAACAAGAAAGAGAAAATAAAGAGCATTGTAGAATAATCATTCTAGTTTTTTGTTTTATGTCATTCAAGATAAAACTTAAGGAATTACATACACACACACACACACACACACACACACATATATATATATATATATATATATATATATATATATATATATATATATATATAAA
>Ga0157363_1005872_pt1 | contig 11515 bp, 3 predicted proteins | sample AttsexASBM1_FD_111477 | JGI IMG/M metagenome (GOLD analysis project Ga0157363, IMG submission 111477) | Fungus gardens microbial communities from leaf cutter ant in Ribeirão Preto, State of São Paulo, Brazil - Atta sexdens ASBM1 | ecosystem: Host-associated > Fungi > Mycelium > Unclassified ...
AGGTAAATGGTCGTCAGAAGCTTACAATGTGGTACAGAATTGTTCTTCAAAGGGAGTTGCACAAGCGCAGATTGAAGGTCGCATTCAAAGCAATACTTATGCAAACATTTATTTTATCATACAAAATTACGGGGTAAGTGTTACTGTTACTGTTTTAAGTTACTGTTTTAACTCTGAAAATCTCTTTGCAGACGTTTTTGATGTACAAATTAATTGAATTAATTGAATTTTTTAAAGGTAATTTCCCTTACTGAGGAATTGATAACGAATGGATTCGCTGAAAGAGTAATATGGGAGGATATGAAGCCAGAAACACTTGAATCCATATGTACATAAGAGTTGTAAAAAACTCTAAAATTTTCAGATTTCCTACCGAATTATCATATATAATCCACAGTTCTTAGTCTTATGGACTAGAATTTAGTACAATCGCGTCAAAATTGATTTTGCTTTTTGACTTCGTTCTAGTATTTCTTAATTCTTTATTGAAGTCTGTGAATATTCTGACATATATTTCCTAGTGATTGATTATATACATAAAGAAATTAATAACACAGTATATATACATATATATATCATTCTAATAATGAATAAGGCTATATTTCGCTGTACAGAAAACATACAGATATTTTGTGTTTAAGTAGCATTTAGTACTCCCTTAACATTGCTCAGAAAAAATGCATTTTGTAAGCACAAAACTCGTTGTTTCAAACGAGTTCTGACAAGTACAAAAGATTTAGTCCGATAACGTAAGAACCTTTTTTACAGTAAGTCTTTAAATTATATTTCTCACTCGTGGTATCTTCTCTCTTTTATCTGGAAAACTAAACTTTTCATCGGTAAAGTTATTTGCAAAACAAATCTCAGATAATTTCGTATAAACATTCAGAAAACTGCTTTCATTATCTAAGCCTTAAGACTGTTTTAAAGAAGATGCAACTGTGCTTAACTCTTCTATATCCTTGTACTTTTGTATATATTGTAAAATAATTTTCCGATTGTAGAATATTTATATTTAGAAAGAGAAAAATTATAAAGATTTGCTATGATGTAGATCGTAGAGTAGAATAAATAACAATTTTGCATTTTATAAAGTAGTGTCACATCTAAATTAAAATTGTATTGAATAACTCAGACGAATTAGGAAATTCGTTTCTACGTGACTCATATTCATTTCTGATTAGGGACGATTCGAGAATCCATTGAAATAACTTAAGTTTTCCTTTTCATGTTAATTTTAGATCACCGTAGATTAAACTTGTTACTGTAAAAATATTTATTAAATGTCACATTTCATTGAATGTCCCATGTTTTCTAATCAAGTTATTTAAAGATTGCTAATTCATGTAGAGATTTATCTTTAAACATTATTTTTCAGTAATTTGTATTCTGCGCAACTTCATTATCGTAATATAAAATTATTTTATACTTGCTATTTTCTTAAGATGATGAGATTTTTGGCATTTCAAAAAGACTAAACTTTTGGATTAATCGAGATGTACGCATGTAATATGTATATATCTGTTTACTTAGATATCGATCATTTTTGCGCAATATGTTAACATTAATCTTTTTCAATGCAGTAGAAACTAATTAATTGAATAAGAGTCTATAATGATTTGTAACTCATACATTGCGCTGTAACGTTTGGCAGTTATAAAATGTTAATCTTTAATATTGTTGATTGAACGTAATATAGAAATATTTTTCTAGGAATATATACATATATATATATATATATATACATACATATAAGATTACGATCATTAAATCGCTCACAGTATACATGCTTTCTCGCGCGCTGCGATTAACTCGATTTATTATAATTTATTAGCGACAATATGGCGCAATGAACGTCGTTACGTAATAATCAATCGTAATTCATTTGTGTATATAAAATACGTAGCTGACTGCAATTTTTGACTATTCAAATTTTGTACAACACTTCATTTAGCATTGTATTAATCATTATATAAGTAAATTTAATAACTTTTGTATATTCATCAGTATAATCTTTGGAGTTATTATACTTGCATCAATTTTTACCGCAAGTTTCTCTTACACATCTTTTATACGTCTTCTGTAAAATTATAGAATAATAAGAACTTCTTTTTCTACAGCAAAAGAGAACAGTATTATGCTAAGATTTAAACCATTGTTTTGTATTGTAAAACAGAAATAAAGATGTTTGTAAATAGCCGAATTTGATTATATCAAAATTTTTTCTCAATTTTGCTAATTTATGAAATAAACATTCAAAATTTCTCGATCGAGCATATTCTGAATATCGTATTTTATGTTGATTAAGATACGCAAAGTTATATTTTCATCAATTTGTATTTTTAAGTTTTATCCTTGTTTATCATTTAAAAAAATTTTGTACTGTTGAACGCAATTTTAGTCTAGGATAAAAAACGCACGATGCGTTCAATTCGAAAGACATTTATGATTCATTTATAATCAGAAATCTCGAAAGAAATTTGATATATATATTTACATAATGTTATAAATTATGGAATATTTTCTTTATATATATATGTAAGTATGTAAAAAAATTGAAAGATTGATTTCTATAGATTTTTATATGTACAGAAGTATGTTTTCGCACTTTTGTATTCGAAATGAAACAAGTGTATAATTAATTATTTATGAAACAAGTGTATAATTAATTATAGTATCTCAGATTGATTGTGTTTAAATGTTCAAACATTTCGGCGCACAATCACATTTGAGATAAATTCATGAATATTATATTATTTGAAACATTTAACTTTGACCGATTCTCTCTATTGTATTTATGTTGATAATTAATTAAATGAGACAAAGTAGAAGAAAAATGAAGCGAAAGTGCTTTCCATTTAGTGACACAAGTCTACACAAACATCATTCTATCCTTCATAATATTGATAAAATAATAAAGAACAACACGTTGACTTGTGTCATCAAATGGTAAGCATTCAATGGGTGTGATCCACTTAATGCTGCAACTACTTCGTTGACCAATCAGAAGAAAGAATTTTACGAATTGACCAATCAAAGAATGCTTTAAAGCATTTGCAGCGTAAATCCTATGGCTGAGTTCGGAAACGTCGCTTGAATACCTTCGATGCCTTGGATTCTGTTGGGTTCATCAGAGAGAATCAAGAGAGAATAGAGCGGATTCATCCGAAAACCGCCATGTTTAATGCACCGTTGAAGTGAGTAGGAAATATGATAGGAGTGGAACATACGACGCATACTATTGTACCGCACTAGTATGATTGTGTATATGACATATATGTACATACACACCATGCACATTGCGAAAGCGCACTAGACGTGGCGGAATCAATCAGAGAAGAGAATCATTTATCCGCACATGATATATCATTTTATCCTTGTTCATTGAATATTAAAAAAAGATAAAATGATACAACATGCGCATCATATGTGAAACGAAATAGTCATGATAGGAACGTGATGGAACATACACGCTCTAATATTGTATTGCAATAATTGTGTGTATGTCATATACGTATAGTACAGTGCATTAATTCGCTGGATCCTAAGGTCTGTTTTCTGTAGCTGAACTAGTGTATATTTTTGAAACTTAAAGTGAGATAGATATATTTGACCTGTTTAAAGCGAGAAAGAGAGTTCTAGACAGTCTATAGTGCAGGAACAGAAAACAGATCAATAGTAGCGGTCCGACTTATCGAAAATGCAGTATTAAAAAGTTGATAAAAAATTCTGAAAAAATTCTTAGATTTCTATGAGAATAAAATAAATAATTTTTGTCTCTTGCAGTTTTTCTGTAAAGTTGATATTATTTGAGAGTTATTGATAGTATTTGAGTCAAGAATAAATATCGATAAGTCGGGCCGTTACTATGACTCAACGAATTAATACACTGTAGTGAAGTGAAAGAGAAGTGTAAACGTGTCTCCACAAAACGTGTATCTATTTCACTTTAAGTTCTAAAAATGTACTAGTTCAGCCACAAAAAACAGATCTAAATATGCACATTTGCGGAAGTGCACTAACTATAAATGGCGGAACCAATCAAAGAAGAGAACCACTATCCATTCCACTCTTCCTTGATTCTCTCTGATTCTCTCCATCTTGCTCTTGTTTTATTTGTGACACGTGCTGCGGACGTGTTGCAGGGTCAACAGCTGATTCGACTGTTGACACAGAAGAGGATTGATGTATTGCGTATTTCGAGACTTTCGCCTCTCGGCGGTATACTCGGCTTTCTAGTCGATCGCATCGACTATTACGAATGTCGCGATCCGAATACATTTGATACGTGTGCTCTGACATGGTCTCTCTTGGAAGTCACAAGGACAGCCGGCACTCTCATGTACTGATGCCAGTACTCCTAAGTGCCTGCGCTATCCCGATTTCAATGTTCTTCTGGATAGTCAACGTGGTTTACTCGATACTATGGCCAGACACCATCAACTCGACAGAAGGTTTCGTATATGACAGATGATTTTAAATGCGTTCGTAAATAATTATATTAGGGATTAGAATAAAGAAATATTTATAATGTATATATATATATATATATATATATATATATATATTGATATATATGTGACGTACGAACGATTCCATTAGATCCGCCTTATAGAGGGGATCTAATGGATCTAGAGCGCTAAGAAATAGAACAAATTTAGGAATTTTTTTTAAACTATTATTTTTAAACTATTATATTCCTAAAAACTTTAAATTTTAGGCGCATTTTTATACATATTTATTTAGTTAATTATAAATTTTTTCAAATGATTTTATTAAGATTTGTCCGAGATATATGTTATATTACACGAGGCGTTTTGCGTAATTATATAATTTGCCGTTGACATTGTAGAATCCATTCAAACGATCTGAAACAAAAAAGTAAGATATATTTTCATATACCTTACTATGTTATTAATTCCTCTTTTGTGTAAACCTCGCTCCGGGGGATTACAAAATTTTTATAAGTAAAACTTGTTTGAAAAAAGATTTTTTTCATTATTTTTTCGATACACATTTTTAATAAAAAAAAAGAATTTATTATTAACATTTTATTAGTTTTCACAAAAAATATAACAGTTATTTCGAATTATTCAAAAAATGAAGCCAATCCAATTATTAATTTTTATATTATGATGTTAATGGACTTGAAAAATGATTTCGAGAAAAACACGTTTAAAGTTTTAGATACTATTTACACAGTTTTTATACTTACAGTTAATTTCTAGTTAATCTGTTATTCCTGTTCATAAAATAAATTCTTCTGCTTTTTCAAAAAATTCGTTTGCCTCCTTTATGTTGCTTTGGCAATAGGACTTTTTTTTGTAGCTTGAGCGATTTTTATTTCTGCTTGTGCGAGTTGCTATTCGTCTGCGCAATCCGCAAACGTTTTGACATATTATTGACCAATAATTATGCCCATTGTCTTCATAACTTTCAAAATTGTTATGAAGCCCTCATTAAAGATTCCCGCAGCCAAATAAGCACAATAATTTTTGAGCCAGTATGAAGATGTTTAGATTCAAGACGCCAGATCATTGAATTTAAATATTCATTATTATTTTTGATTGTTCGCCTAAACATCGTTTTAATAAATTTTCCGATGATAAATCTTCATAAATAGGTTTTATTGCCTTTTGAACTTCTACATGAAGACGAATCGAAAATCGATTAAATTCTGAAAGATTATTGATGGCTTCAGCACGATACCACTTGCATCAGCTGTTCGCTCCCGGTGGACGATACATATGTTGTGGTTTCTCATTTGTAGAGCACTTATGATAAAATGTAGCCAATATTGCTTTTCTCATTTCATCTTCGGAATGCGAATTTCTTCGGATAGCTAATCCGTAGTAAATTATTAAATCTTTTATTAAAGAATCGATTAAATTTCTTTTGCCTCCTAATTTTTTCATTTTCTTTTTGTTTCGAAGGGACGAAATTCTTTTCTGTACGTGGTCAACGCACTCATTCTTTTTTAATTTTCCTTCATAAAGAAAGAGATCTAAAATTGCTTTAAAAGTTTTAGAGTCACCATCACCGATGTTATATATTTGGCTCCGAATTTTTCCTCTGATCTTGAAAATTTCTTTTATTGCGTCTACCTCTATTTTACCAGCAGATCCAGAATGATTAACATTATATTCATTTTCATGATTTTTGGCTCAATTCTCGTAATCTTCGATATCTTATTTTTCCAAAAAGTACATGACTGACAATAGCTTGATTTTACTACAAGATCTATTACTTTGCCGGAATATTTTCCTATGATGATAGATCAAATAAAGAACTAAAACCTCGCTTCTTTCAAAAACCATCTCCAGAAATAATCAATTCAGCAGGTTTTCCATTTTCTAAATTTTTTTCTTTTTCTTCATTTACAGCTTTTTTACTGAAAATGTTAAACAGTTGACGCTGCGGTATATATATTTTTTTACAGTTGCATCATACGTTTCGTTTATTTAGTCCCTGGTCGATATTCATAAGACCACATAATAAATTTAATCCTTCTCTACCGATTCCTAGCAACCTTGCAATTAAAAATTAAAAATTCTTCTGTTAATTTCGTAAGCTTTTTTGACAAATGGACACGAAGGCATATACCGTACAGTTTCACATGAACAGCTCATGCTAATTTTAAATCCCAAGTCGCGCGTAATTCACAAAATTTTACTTGTTCTTTACACTCTTTACAAATCACAAACTGAGAAAGTGTGGAAAATACTGAGAAAAATTCTGTAATCCGATATCCGTGATTGATATCAACACGAACTTCTTCCTTTCTGCTTCTTCGTCTCGCATTCAATTTTTTAGCTGATGTACTCGTAAACAAGATTTTATTTTCGGATGTAAACTGATTGTCTTGATTTAAACTGATTTTCTTTTTTTACTTCTATCTTGATGGTTAGTAGCTTCCTCTTCTATGTTTCCTTTCCATGATATATATTATCCGTTCATGTATCGTTCAAGTTAAAGTTCGAGAAAAAACTGAATTTGAAAGATCACTAAGACTCTAACTGTTATAGCTGTTATGTTAAGTTAGATACACACACATAAAGTTTGTTGTATATGTAAGAGACTGTTTCTTTTATTTGAACGCTTAGGGTTTCTTGGAGCATAAACAGATCTCCGCGCTCTGAGATCCTTTACTTAAGCGCGTCAAACGGTCGAACAGCTACCTACTAAATCGCTTATATCATCAATTTTTCGAATTTCGAAATAATACTTTAGGAACATATTTTTTAAATATTCTATTTCAGAAAATAAAAAAAAATTTTTTTCGATTTTTTGAAGGTTCTAGACTAGGATTCCCCCCTTATGTCGCAGTATTTTAATATGATTAGGAACGATTAGGAACGTTGCAGATCCGGCTTTCAAGTTAGAAAAAAGCTATGGATGTGTGAATAAAGAATATGATGATAAGTATGGCTGGTACCTATAAAGCGGGATCTACAATAGAAGTAGCAATCGTAGAGTCTTAAGTCGTAGAAAATTAATCAATCACAGTCGAATATGAGAAAAATAATCGACTATGATTGATCAAATTTCAAGGCCCTACGACTGCTATGACTTCTATTGTAGATAACGCATAAAGGATACTCTACATAGAAGTCGTAGACATCGTGGAGTCTTAAGTCATAGGAAACTGACCAATTCTAATTGAGTATTCTTCTATTTGATTGTGATTGATTGTGATTGATTGGTTTCCTATGACTTAAGATTCTACGATCGTCTATGACTTCTATGTAGAGAATTCTTTATATTATTTATCGTACGACCAATTTTTCAAGCATGTTAATTGCAAACAGAGGAGTTCTTGAATCTCTCTACAACTTCTCTATAACCAATCAATAGACCTTAATTTAATGTCATACGACAAAAATGGACAAGTTTAATAGTCTATAACGTCAATCCTATATAATTCAATTCGACAAATTCCTCATAAAAAAATTTTCATGATATATATAAATATATTATAGAACAAATTTATTTATTTCAGTATTTTTTATTCTTCAATCATATCTTTCAATCTTCTATTAAATTTGAAAATTTTTTACACTTTATAAAATTTACAAAGATTTCTAAAAAAAATATTTTAATTATTAACTATTCAGATTTTATTAGTTAATTTTCTTAGGAAATTGTAAAATGAATGTTATAAAATTAAACACAAAATCAATTAAATATTTCTTCAATTTTAATTGGAGAATATATTAAAAATATTCAAATAGGAGACACGTACTATTATAAATATTTTTTGCATATTAAGAGTTGAAATTCTTATTCAGTTTTTTTCTTGAATTATGATGACTATTAATTTTTATATAAAATCACACATTTAACGTTTATTTAAATTTCACATAAAAATATAAAATTTAAATAAATGTATGGTTTTAAGAGTATTTTATAACAAAAATGAAACAATTTTTTTAATAAGGTTTTTTTTATTTATAAAAGTTATAAAAAGATTTTTAATCATTATTATAAAATGTTTTTGAAACTATTTTCAATTTTTATTTAGAACATTTTTTTATATCTTTGATGATTTAGACAATATTCACTCAGAGAGAAAAAAATTGATTTTCTTTTTAAGGACGAGTTTTATTCCCTTTAAATAGGAAAAAGCATTTACAAAAAAAATACGTGTTTTATATTTAACATATTTATATTTTAACATATCTAAAAATCTCTGTGAAGTTAGCATCTCATTTTTCAAAAAATGAAATTTTGGTCACAGTTTCGAATGCCTCGAAGAGTCCTGAAGTTCCTATCCAAAATTAAAAATAGTTCCGGTAAATTAATACAAAAAATCGAAAATTAAAAGGTTTGAGGTGTCAACTTCACAAAATGCAGAACGAAAAATTGCGATATTTTCACAACCATTAGTCCTAGTGTTTTAAATGATAATAACTTTTGATTGCACTCTTGGAATGCTATTCAAAACTGTCAACAGAATTGCCGTAACGTTCAAGTAATTCGATGAAAATTATCGCAGACAAAAAATCAAAAAAGCATTTAAAAAAAGCTTGAAATCTCTTTCGAAATTGGTAATGCTAACTGATTCTTTATGGAGATATACGGACACAAATGGATACCCATTAAATCTGAAAATTTTTTACAAACTTTATCAAGATCTATGACATGAAGTAAAATTCACACAAAAATGCACGGCAAAAGTGATCATTTTGCTTCAACGTTTAATAACTTTAATAAAAGTGAAAAAAATCGTACAGCACTCAATAAAAAAAACAAATTGAAGATAAAGATTCATTCTCTCGACTGCTGTAAACCGCACTTTTGTGTGATTTTTATTTCACGCCATAGACCTTTATAAACTTTGTACAAAATTTTCAGATTTAACAGGTATCCATTTGCGTCCATATCCGTAAAAAATCAGTTTGATTTAAATATCTAGTATCGATTTCAAAAGTAAAAAGTTCAACTTTTAACCTTCCAGCGGGCGTGCACGTGTTCTCCGTATACGCGCGCCGGTTTTATGAAGGGAATACAGATAAAATTTATTTTCTGGGTCTCAGTTTCTCAAAGTATTTCTTCAATGTTTTTTGGGGGTTGTCGATTCACTCAGATCACGTTCTGTTTATATTGTTTACATATAATCAATTTTTAAGATATCAGGGAATTTTTTCAGAAAAATATTCCTGTGGAGGATACATAGGAATCGTTCAATGCCGGTGAAAAGCGAGGGAAATTGCATTGTGCAAAAATATTGTACAACCACCATTCTAAAATGCAACAAATGTTTTCATTTTACTTGCAAAAAACATTCGACAATTATTATTTGCAATAATTATATTATGACTGAAAGTGCATAAAATTTTTTTTTATTAATACATTTTCTAATAAAAGGTAACACTTATTTTTTTAAATAAATGATTATTTAGATACTATAAACTTTCATCGCATAATGCTTATTTGACGATATTATGCTTTAATCTCTCGAATTTTCAGTCTTATTCTACGGTGTTCTCTGATGTGGAATAAAAAAATCTTCATTGGGTGACGTTAATGTAGGCGGTAAACGTTATTTTTCAAGAAAATGGTAAGAGCACTTCAAAAATCTCTATTAAAAAAACATTACATAATAATGTGAGAGATATGAGATTTACACGGAAGTTTTTTTAATTTTAGACATCTGTATTAAATTTTTCAAGAAAAATCTTTTTATTTTATGGAGTGTCGAAGATACATTATTTTAGAAAGCAAAATATTGTTCTCTTATTCAGGACACAGAACTGAGAAAATTTTTTATTCCACGTCATCAAAGTTGAAGTTTATTTTTTAATTTTAAAAGATTTCAAATTAGTTTATAATAAAATTTTTACGTAGGAACATGATTTGAAACACAAGTTATGGCTTTAAGCTTTCAAACGGTATGTTGGATTCTTCTGTTCTTATCACTATCGTTATCGCTATTTCTATCGCTATCACTATTGCCTTCGCATTATGTTTACATGATTCCACGGAATCGTATATATATAATCATAGAATTCACATAAAACTAAATGACACAAAATTATTCATGCACAATTTTTACCGACGAATTATCAAAACGGATGATTTTGTGATACGATGCAATATGGAAAATTGTATCACAATGTAATTATTACATGCGACGTATATCAAGATATCAACATCGCAAAAAATATTAAAATACGAGTAATATTAAAATACGAGTATTAATTTAATTTTGTTTAATATTACACGAGACATATAATATAGATATTATAGTTTCCTAGTTTTGTGAAATAATCTAAATTTTTACATCTATGTATAATATTCGCATGGATTATTATATTATTAATTTTCGTATTTTGGTCAATAACTTTTATTGCAATCGGTTTTATTTCTCATTTTCTTAAGTTGGCGCGTTGATCATAAATTAAAATGAAATTTACATTAATTTAATTTCGCTCATATTTTTCTTGATTATTCCATTGCAAAATCTGTCTCCATTGTAAATCTTTTTATATATGCGCTGTCGTTATAAAAAAAAGATCAAATGCGCAATGTCTGCGAAAATGTCTGCGCAAAAAAGAAAATGAATAATGTGTATATATATATATCATTGTAAAATTGATAACATTCTTTTTAACAAATTAAGTAATAAAGGCAGTAAATCAACGCAGAATGTTAAGTGGTAATAAATTAATTTTAATATTAAAATAATTTTAATAATGCAATGCTACGTTCATGATCTAATGAAAGTTGAACCGTTTTGCATTGTACTATTGAAATTATTTTAATATTAAAATTTATTTATTAGCACTTAACATCCTGCGTTGATTCGTAGACTTTATCATTCGATTTGTTTTTTCTTTTTGAGTCTAAATATATTGATTTTTATTTTTTTTGTAATTAATAATGATAGAAAAAAGTTTGCAAAAAAATTATTGTATAACAGGTATTTATTACTCAATCTATAGTGCTGATTACACAAAAATCTGCAATCTAGAGGGGGGAAAGAGAGAGAGAGAGAGAGAGAGAGAGAGAGAGA
>Ga0157363_1005873_pt1 | contig 11514 bp, 3 predicted proteins | sample AttsexASBM1_FD_111477 | JGI IMG/M metagenome (GOLD analysis project Ga0157363, IMG submission 111477) | Fungus gardens microbial communities from leaf cutter ant in Ribeirão Preto, State of São Paulo, Brazil - Atta sexdens ASBM1 | ecosystem: Host-associated > Fungi > Mycelium > Unclassified ...
AAAAAAAAATGTATTTTTCTGATTAAAAAACAGCGGATTTAAGCTTATACATCTGATAAAGTTCTCAGAAATGGATTTTACAAACGAAATAATAAAATATTTTTTGTTTTTATTAAGTAATTTTGTATTAGGTTGGGAATAGCAGTTAAATTTAGGCCTTTGTCTAATTGCAGAAAAAAATAAAAGCAAGTGAATAGCCATTATCTAAAAGAATGCTTATAGTATCTTCGAAATTTTTTGGTAATATTACGGATGAGAAAATAAAAAAATTCTGTCCAACATCCCATACACTACACCTTTTTTATGACAAATAGGATGATTCAAATAGAAGCTGAAATATTCAATGACATCGGTTTCGAAAATCGGTTAAAAATAATAAAATGGTCATGATATATCACTGTGACATCCAAAAAATTGAGTCAGTTGTCATTACTAATTTCGATAGTGAATTGTAATCTTTCTTGCATAGAATTAAAAGTGTCTAATATGTAGTTAATTGTGGAGTTGCCAAGATAATGTCAAGGCTAATGTAAAGGCAATTGTAATGACAACCTCTCCATAGCCTGCTTTTTTAAATCTTACAAAACTATTTCTGCTATAATAGGAGACAAAGGCGATCCCATCGGTGTGCCATATCTGTAGAACAAACCGTTAAAGACAAAAAATGTAGAATTAAAAATAAAATTCGTAGCAATCATAAACTCTTCCTGTTATTTTTGTATTATTCGCTATAATTCCATCTTTTGGTTCTACTTTTCTATGTTAAATCAATCGAAACATTAATAAAGAGTGAAATCACATTCAATGAAGCTAAAATATAAATCTGAAAATATCTTCAAACTGACTCATGTATTTTTTATTACATTCTACACATTTTTGACAATAATTTGGACGGTGTATTTTTCTTACGAAAATAATAACTGCGATCTTACAGATCTTCACAAAATCTTTCACAAATTCTTCAACAAATTCTCTAACAATTGGTCAGCAAATTGTTTGTGAGTAATTAGTGTCTTCCATACAACATTCATCAAGATCGCTACACAAGTTGAAACACATTATAGCATGATTTTTTATTTCTACGATGATAACTAATTTTGTGTAAAGAGGAAGTGTAAAGAGGAGAATATCTGAAGGTGGCTTAATCTAGGCCGAAACATGTAATAATATCTCAATTTTCCATTGAGTATATTTAACTCCTATTAATATTTTTTTACGTTTATATTTTAAGAATCGAATTTATTTACCTTTTTTATCGTCATATTATTATTCAAAATATTTTCCTTTCAGTTCTATCAATCCGTTCAGCTCTACCAATTGGAAACTATTTTTCACATGACTATGTGTTACTGTTTTCTTTAATGATGTAATATAAAAAACAAGAGAGATTTTAAAGTGGACTATTAATCTGAGATACTATTAATCTGAACGTTCTGTTCATGGATTTTAGGCGCGCTGTAATATCTAGGGATAGTTCCATCGGTAATGAGAAGTCTTTTATATGTTAATTTCAATAAATTTTTTGATCTTCCATCTTATAGTATATTGCGTTAAATTATTAAGCTTTCTCGTGGGGTGTTAATATATTCTCATCTGAAATCATATTTTCTGATCATAAACAAGTCTGTCAATAGCAATGATATTCCCCTTATCTACCTTAGTGAAAAATAAATCCGGATGATCTTTAATAAATTTTTTAGTAGTTTTAATCCATTTAATTAATATAATCTCATCACAATTCAACGATGGACTATTATGATGTAGTCTATTTAATATAATAACTGAATGATTTCTAATGTAGTTAACTATATATTATTTGGACGATTAGATACATTTTTTCTCAATTTGTTTTATAAATTTTATTATAGTTTCTTCTTTGTTATCTTGAGTCAAAGACAATCCAAATCGTTCATCTAATTGTAATAAATATTGGACATCATGTGGAACATCAACATCACTTAAATTGACAAACTATTTCTCATGTACTCTGTCTAACGGATTAACAGTATCAAATTAATTTTTAAAAATTATACGGATCTCTGAATTCCAGTTTTCCTTTTCACAAAATTCTATTGAATGCTATCAAACAAATGTTTTGTTATACTTAAGATTGAAAAAATTAATATTGTGTTTTAAATATCTATTTAAATGTTCAAAACCGACGTCATCGGATAGATATCTCAGCTTCCATTCGAATCAATCTACTTGTCATAAAAAAAATGTAGTGTATAGTATGATGGATAGAATTTTTTTACTTTCCCATCCGTAATATCACTAAAAAAATTTCGAAGATACCATAAGCATTCTTTTAGATAATGGCTATCTACTTGCTTGTATTTTTTCCACAATTAGACAATTGTGGAAAACAATTGTGTCTATAGCTTTTGACGAGCATCTGAAGATAGCTTTCACCATATCTAACAATTTAAAGAAATTTATACACAGGGGAAAGGATTGTTTAGATTATTTCTCAAAACAGGATGTAGTTTATAAAATTGAATGCTCAGATTGTAAAGTTAGTTATGTTGATCACACAAAAAGAAGATTACAAACTAGAACAAATGAACATCAATCTGATATTAACAAGGAAACAAGGTTTCCATCAGTAATTTCTGACTATCGTACTAGTTTTAATCATGAATTCAAGTGGGAAAAAGTCGAAATTTTGGACAATGAGCCTATATATTACTATAAAAAAAGAATTATTTCTGAAATGATTCACATTAAAAAGCAAAAATATGGATTGAATAGACAGACGGACCGATCCATTGCCTGACATATATCTATCTCTCTTACAATTCTTTCCTACATTGTTGAATTCGCCTTTCTAGTATCCTTCCTACGTCATTTCTGTCACCACTTCCCTTGTTAAATGGCAAGATCATTTCAACTATCAAATGTTCTAACATCACAATTCAGAGTTTGACAGTATTCAGACCTGTTTGATATATTGTTGTATTTTATAATTATTTTTAGTATTGTACAATTTTTTTCAATTAATTTGAACAATTTAAATTAATTAGCAGGTATTTACTATTTATTTTTTGTTATATTTTGTGTAATTATTTTTAATAATTGACGTTCAATTTCTTTAATGTAAAATATAGTCATATAATGACACAATTATTTTTTGATATCATTAAGTACAATATAATGTTAATAGTGTAAGGTAATTATTTTGTATATTGTAGTTGCAAGAACATGAAAGAAGAAAAACATGAAAAAAGCATGTATGCATCTTTATTATATTAATTTCATTGTATCAATCCATTGTAAATTTGAGAAAAAGCTAACGGTAAATAGACCTCATACAAGTATGTGACTTTTGTATCGACTAGCAACAATTTCCGATGTAAAATTGCTTGAATCTAAGCCGTATCTTGCCACAATTATTCTTTTCAACATGCGAGTACAACATGCTTTTTATATTTTGATGATTGAACATCTTGCATAGTTATCGATAACATTTTAAAATTTATTTTTTATCATTGAAGAGAATCCGATAGAGGTCATAACATCTACACAAATTTAGAATGTTTATAATAATTTTGTCACATATTATCCTGAATGGTTCTTAGCCCTATATTGTATTGTTTAAAGTAAAATACTTTGTCATTATTAAATTTTTGCAGTTTCTAAAAATTTAGAAACAAAATCTGCTTGCAAATCTTTCATTCGTGTACTATGATATCATATTACATAAATATGTGCTGATATAATATTAATCGTAAAATATTTGCAATAGTTTGTGGACTTTAATTTATCCAACGCATTAGCGTTTCTGTCATTCGCTGCAATAAAACTGATTCAAACATTTACATACGCATGGTATGGCACTATCCTCATAAATGCGGTAAGTTATAACATAATCTGATATATAATGATTACTATAATTCAAAATTAATCATTTCGGATATATGCGTTTAGGGAGATGACTTTCGTAAAGGAATATACTTTGCTGAATGGCCTAATTCTAATCTCGATCATCATATGAGAACAAACATTATTCTGATGATGATGCAAAAACCTATGACTATAAACACATTTTTTTCTCCAGTCGATGTAATCATGTTCACGAATGTAAGTATTTTAATTATAATCGAATAAATTATATAATAGTTGAATAAATTTGAGTGAGCGCTTATGACTCTCAAATCGTTTTCACATTTATCGCACTAATTTAAAACAAAATTAGTAAAGTTTTATATTGTAGTTCTGTAGAAATAGAAGATTTACAATTATTGAGAAATAGGTAAAAAATTTGTCATAACTCTTCAACAAAAAAACTAAAAACTAAAATTATTTTAAAATAGAATCTATGTATTACAGCATTTTTGTATTTAAAACAAATAAGAATTAAAACATTTTAATTGCTATTATATCAATTACGTCAATTAAAAATTAAGTAATTATGCATAATACAATAGGACCGATTTTACAGATATCAATGATCTTGACATGTATTATCAAGGATATTCTTCTGAATAACTTAGAAAAAGCTGTCGTTGTTCTTTAAATATTATAGTTATTAATAAAATGAATCAAACATGATTTTCTGTTTAAAAAGGTATCCATCTATCGTCCTGATATTTGACTATTTAAGATTACATTTTTCGCATTGCTTTTATGGTCTTGTACTTCCATTGGATGCGTTCCGAGTTGTGTATAAAACGCATAAATTGCATTATTATTACACAGCATTCGAAATCGTTCTATTTAGTCAATACGCATGGAAATGCTTTAGTCATTCGAAACGATTTCCTGCACAATACAAGTTATAAAAATAATAAGACTTGAAAATATTATATTTTTAATGTTGTATTATATTACACTGTCCGACACAAATTTTGTCTTTGCGAAATATCCATCAGTAAAGAATATAAAAAAGCTCATCAAAGCCTACATCAACTGTTCGGATGCACAAAAGTTCTTTATTTTCATGTGATTGTAACAAAATGAATAAAATACATTTCCTTCAATTCGGGTCTTTATCAATATAAAATATAAATCGAAATTACAAAAGTAACGCATTCCAAGAAGATTCCCGACAATTTAGCTCGTTCTTCTTTATCCAAATGCTAAATTAGCTATGTAATGAATATCAAATGATGATCAAAAATATTAACTTATACAATAATAATATAAAAACTTACCAAAGTATTACTTACTAAAGTATTATAAAACCAAAGTCATATATATTGCATCAATAAGTAGAATCACATTGCTTATCAGATTGTCAGATTTGCTATGTAGTCATTCAAAAGAAACACGAAAAACGAAAAATTAGAGAATCATTAAAATCATCTGAATTTATCTGAATTTTTAATTTATTAACTTACATGTAAACGTTTCTCGCAACTCGACGTAAAGGTCTTGTGGTGACAGAGATGAGAGTTAAAATAATAAAGTCATGTAGTTATTGAAATAAAAATAGAAATAAGAACAAAGGGGGGAAGACAATGTCACAATTCCGTAAACAAATTCATATATAATGGGTTTAAAGAATACGTATCATTCTATAAATTCAAACTCTGTTTTTGTTGCTTTATATGGATTCTGAAATCAGTCTTTTATTAAGCATCTTTCTTCGTCTAATATCTTCACATTTTCCCAATCCAAATCATGCTGATGACTAATTCTATGTTCTATTATTACGGATTGCTGTGTAGTGTTTCAATTTATGTGATTTCTATGTTTATTTATGCGTGTCTTCAAACATCAACAATTTCTTACTTTTAAAGAAAGATTGCGAAATAAAATTTCCAACTTTTTGACGTTGAAAACAATGCTACCCTTGGAATTTGCTTATCATGACATATTTCCAAAAAAATTGGGATAATATAGGCAAAAAATGATGATTATGTTCATACGAGGGTTCGTCCGTGCAAAAATAAAAATTGAAATTTTTCCATTTTTCTCTAGATGGGTTATTACGGACATTTCGGATTGTTTCCAAATCGAGCGGAAAGTTTCCGACACCTCTCGAGCTGGCAAAATGTCGATTCCAATCGGAATGAGAATCAATCAGCGATAATATACCAATAGTTTCTTCTATCATACACTAATAAAAGAATGGCTAAATATGGCACAGCATGTTTTTATTGTCTGCTTACAGTCAATAAAAAATATTATATCATATTTTATCATTTAAATTATTGCAGCAATTATTGCACCCAATCTTTTTTTCTGTGTAAAAATGACATGCTTTTGAAGGTTATATGAAATTGCTTTTCTCGTGGTACTGTTACTTTAGAAAAATTTATTTGAAGTAAAGAATAAATTATAATCTTCTGTCCTTCTTTTTTCGTTTACGTTTATTCCGAGCTAGAAGAATAGGCAGAAAGCTTATTCCATTCGTAAACCAGCAAAAACGCATGAATGGAATCGCAGTCGGAAACTCGCTAATAGGAATGTCGCGTTTCCAAGAGTGATTACACAGTTTAGCTAATGCATTTCAAAATTCAATAAAATTAGACTTATTCGATGCATTTTTGCATAAAATGAACGAATCTGATAAAAAAGTATCGCTCTGCCCCACGAATCGAAATATTAACTGTTAAAGTTGACAGATACTCAGGTTTGGAAATCACATTAATGGTATCCTATATAGCACCAATTATTGCGGAAAGTTTTCAGAAATGTTTCAACGTTTCACATCTCATGTGGAACAATTCCAAAAGGATTCTGCAATATGCCATATAAAATATTTTAATAGAAATGTTTCTAAATCATAGACAATAAATTGAAAAACATTTAAACAGAACAAAAAATCATGATGTTAAAATGGCTTCTCGATATTTACTAAAAGTTATTTTTTTAATCAATCACAATTCAATTTAACGTCATAACATTTTAACGTTATTGCGACTTGTTCTATTTTAATTGCGAAAAACTTTTGTATATGAATAATGATATTGTGCGGAAACTGCAAGTGTGATTTTTTAATAGCGATTAATGTACAAGATGCTTCTGATACCTACACATCAGTAAGGTAGGTTGCCCATCTGCTTATGGGCAAAGGCATGCTTTACTGATAATGCAGAATAAGGTTAAATTGCAAAAAAAATCCGGCGAGGAATGAGACAAACGAAATTGAATTTTACATTCTGGTATAATGTTAAATTCAATAATACGATATAAAATATGTACTTAATAATATAAATACCTGACTTAATTTAACATAAATGAAATTTAATAATATTTAATAATATTTAATATATAATATATAATTATAAGTTAAAGAGCGCATCGCGCTCTCACTTGCAAGTGACCATGTTAATGCAGCGGTATCCGGCGGATTTTTTTGCTGAGAACGATACGTTTGAACGGAGTGCAGTGTTATTGTTGTGCATTATCCCCCTTTCCCCAAACAGTTCCCCTGAATTAGAGAAACTTCTTCTTAACGGACATACATACTGTCCTGTCGCCATTGAATCATATATGCCATTTGGCATCTGCTGATCTGATTGTATTGTCGAGTCATGTGGACTGTGAAATGCTATACGCCTACCATGTGTTCCGGTTCAACCTCCAATGATATCGACAGGGATGGCAAGGATTGGTTTGGCAAGTTGCAATTTTAGCCATCCATTCTCCGTTTTCATTGCCAGTTTGTAGAAGCGACGTGGTAAGGTGATCGGCACATTTTTCCGCGGAGGCGGTACAGTGATACCAGCTATGAAGATGATTATTTACATCTCGCTTAAAGACGCAAATAATTGTTGCAACTTATTCCATCAGAAAACTATTTAATTTATAATACTGTGGCATACTAAAAAATGTTTTTATTTGCTGTTTTTATTTGCTGTGTTTTTTTTTTTAAAGGTTATCATATCGCGAAAATATAAAAGAAAAACTGAGAGGAAAAATATGATGTAATGGAGCGAGCTGCTCAACTTGAAATTGACAATCCTTTCAAAACGATATTTCGTGAGACAAATATCAGAAAAATTTAACATTACTCAACTCTGTTTCGGTACACTGTAAAAAAAGAAACACTCCAATACCCAAAACCGTCCTATAGATCATGTAACTTGCAATTAGTCAAGTATTAGAACAAGGAATCGCTGCAATGGCAATATATTTGGTCCTTCAACAAACGAAGTTTGGAAGCTTGCTGATGAATGTGCCGCGCTTTTTAATTTAATATTCCGGACTATTGGAAGAAAACCGTATTTGCAGATTGTTTCTCAGCTTTTATGAAACACAATGCTGATCTCTCGATTAGATAACCTGAAGCAACAAATTTAGTCAGATATATCTCATTTAATAAGCAGAATATGATTGTTTTTTTATCGTTAGTACTCTCCAGAAATCATCCTACCATGTTAACCTTTTGCTGCACGATGTTGCATATATGCAACATTTTCTTCTCTTTCGTTTTATGATTCTCAAACTCCGCTCTTAAGATTTTTGCACATGCAATAAATTGTTATATGATCCTCAGATACTACTTTAATAACAAGTTAGGTACAACAGCTTTTATTTTGCAACTTGAATTAGTTATAAACAAATTGAACGCAAAAAACCCTATTTTTTTTAAGAAAAAAATCGTTCCTGAAAAATTTTGATTAATACCTATGCTAAAAAGTATATGTATGTATGTATGTATATATATATATATATATATATACATATATATATATATATATATATATATATATATTATTACATTCAAACCCCCAGGATTCATTTATTTCAAAAGGAAGAAGGAATTAGGAGGGAGCCGAGGAAGGACGCAACTGATACTGTTCTTGTGGTTATCGTGAGGCGGGAGCTACAAGTTGGATATATTTGATTATGTCCCAAATATGAGTCAACATCGATACGCGACGCTATTTATTACGCCCGAGATAGTCATCACATCTATCGGTCCTCTTTTAGGTCAAGGAACTTAATCCTTTTGACTAGGAACCTGTATTGGACCTGTACGATTTTTGTCTAAATGCAGTGAATCGGAAGGGTGGTGAAATAAATGATAATTGATTTTACAAAAAAATAATTGGTTACATTTATTTACTACGATATGCGTAAATATTTATGTATGTAGGTGTCTGTATGTATACATTTATGTACGATAATTATAATAATGTTAAGATTAAGCTAATATGAATTAAAATAAATATTTAGAAAGACTATGAATCAAGTAACAACAAATATGTAAATATAAGAAATAAATATAATTATCATGATCTAACGCAAATAATAAATATTTTAAATCGATGAAGAGTTTGAGGGAAGATAAATTGCCCTGTTTGTATTCGTTTAATGATTGGAACGTTAGCTTTTTGGAGTTTCTCGAGTATGGCCCGTTTCCTGCTCTGTGTTTGTTCCGCCAGACCATTTATTAAAATTTTCTCTTGTTAATGCCCACGACGTAGAAAGAGAAGATAATTCCGAAGAGAAGGGAGAAGAGATAGATTTTCCAGTTATGGTTTGGTTCTAGGGAGAGTAATTGTGGGTTACTTAAAGAGTTTTATTGGGTATACGGAAAAGAAGAATCATTTGAAACGTTTTAGCGCTTAAGTAATTCGGAGCAGAGAAAGACGTCAATTACTTGAAGTGTTTTACCGCTTAAGTAATTTGTTAGAAGGAAGAATAGACAGAGTACGTCTGTGATTCAAGGGAGAATAGATCGAGGAGGAATGAGGGAGTGAGAAAATATCGATGGTCATATAACCTTGCAATTAAAGTATATGAGGAAGAAAAAAGAGAAAAAAGAAGGAATTTGTTCTTATTGTTTGCTGGAAGTGACGAATTACAACGAGAATGCTTGGTAGTGTCCCAGTGATGGTTCTTAAATGAAAGATCTTCAAGATAGACTGTTAATTTTAATTGGATTGCACTGAGTTGAGTTTTGCACTTAAATTTGTCGACTGATTTTGAATGTCACTTCGAAAGATTTTTTTTTTATGACCGATTGAAAAATTTTTATGACCGATTGCTCAAAAAGTTTCTTGGTGACTAACTGATCGAAAAGTTTTTTTGTGACTGACTGGTCGAAAGTTTTTTTGTGACTAACTGCGCTTTTTCGAAGGACATGTATATATATCGAGATGTGATGCAATTCGGTACTTATAGGTGATTCATCTTTATTTTGCAAAGATTTCCCAATTATTTCGAAAGAATAGGAGTGATTAATGTGTTTTCGTTTTATATGTGAGTCAGAAAAAAGCTTATCTGTGAGTTATAGAGCCAATACACGCGCTTTCAATCGAACACTAATTATTTTCCTTTAATTGATGTTCAGTCCTTTATAATAAACAAAATCAATATTCGATCCGCCATGCTATTGGTGACCCCATTATTCGCATTTGAGAGAAAAACAGATTTTCTCCACGAAAGAAAAGAATTATGGAATCATCAAGACATAACATCTTAGACAAATGTTGGGGATGCACAACATTTACAATTTAATATTGTAAATGATTGATTCTTTTCTTTTTGTAGTTGTTAATTAATAAAATTTCAAGTCGATTATTGCGTATCTGCTTAAACATTAAGGAAACAAATAATATTTTTCTCTCTTCCTTTTGATAAGAAGCAGGAAGGAATGACAAGGTGATCTCCAAAATTCCTTCTTGAATTTCTTCATACTTCTTATAAGTATATGTATACATATGTGTGTACGTGTTTTTTCTTTGACAGGTTTTTTTCTTTTACATTTGTAGGAGGAGCAAAGAATATCAAGATTTTCATATCATGATTTTTGATACTTTATCTATATTCTTTCGTACTCCCTTTAAGTATTTGACAGAAAGAAAGGAAGAAGGAGGAATACATATCCTTTTTCTAGAAATATAGATTCGATTTTGTGCTTTATAATATTATAATTATATAGTGTTACTCTATTAATATATATATATATTCCTTCTCTCTTTAAAATACTGAGCGTTAGATAATGGATTTGTTATCTTTGAAGTATAGAAATAAATTTCGAGGAAAAAGAAAAATGATGAAATTATGATTAGCGAGTGTTAAAATTACAAGAGTAATTCTTAAATGTCTTAAATGTAGTAAATATGTGCATTAAATTTAACAAACCATTAAATTAAAAGGAAATTAATATTGATAGCTAAAAATTGAGATAAAAAAAGTGTAGACGTTTTATGTAAGTGGAGCTGAAGATTTTTAGTTATTTAATGATTGCAGATTTTTGAATATTTTAAATTTAATACACTATTTATAAAATTAATTTGTACAGCTTAAAAAAATAAAAGTATATTCGTTAGAGTCTTATCGAGTATATGATTAATTATCTTAATTATAGGTGTACTTGGTACTAAAATTATTTTTTATTAAGACGATTATATTTCATTTAAATGCGTTTTATGCTTTCTACAAGGATTCTTCGAAGAATTTGCTAATTTCGGCATGTCATTTTTTTATTTTTTTTAAATTTTTGTCCGTTTTCACTTTTGTGTGTGTGTGTGTGTGTGTGTGTGTGTGTGTGTGTGTGTGTGTGTGTGTGTGTGTGTGTGTGTGGGGGTGTGTGTGTGGGTGTGTGTGTGTGTG
>Ga0157363_1005875_pt1 | contig 11514 bp, 6 predicted proteins | sample AttsexASBM1_FD_111477 | JGI IMG/M metagenome (GOLD analysis project Ga0157363, IMG submission 111477) | Fungus gardens microbial communities from leaf cutter ant in Ribeirão Preto, State of São Paulo, Brazil - Atta sexdens ASBM1 | ecosystem: Host-associated > Fungi > Mycelium > Unclassified ...
ACCTCTCCAATTTTTAATCTTATATGATGAGGTAGTTCCAATGGTACGTAAAACTGTAATTATGTTGCCATAAACTTCAGGCTTGTAAGCAGTGTCTCCTTTATTTACTAATGTTATCTCAATAGTAGCTGAGTTTCTGCCTTTTTTTATAAACTCTAAATTGTCAACAGCAAACAATATATTATTAAGTTATTCTACAATATGTAAAAGACAAATAAAAAGACAAATTGTAATATAACCTTTAACAGAAGTTCCCCTGCTTGTAACATTTGCCCTAGCACCAAGTCCTACAGTCAATGCAGTCAATATGGCACTCTTGCCACTGCCATTTTGTCCCACAATAAAGTTAACATTATCATTTAATGTTATTTCCAATGCATCGTGACACATGAAGTTATGAAGACGAATCTTTTTCACCTTTCCAGCTGTATACTATGACATATTAAATATGATATATTAAAAGTATTTAAGATGTATTTCAAAAATTACAATAACCCTGAATAAAACTGATTAGTTTTTAGCTCATTTGTACTAAAATCATATGTTTAATACAAGGGGTTATATATGTTTTTCAACTAGCTGGAATAATTGTTGGATGTTTTCCATTTAGTAATACAAGTCGATACAAAAATCATTCTTTTTTGACAATCAATGAATAACAAAGATAGAACAATACTTATGTCAAACTGTCAACTTGTGTTATCAAATGAGAAACATCTAGAAACATCTAGAAAGCTAGGATTTTATAACCTTAAAATAATCTACTCAAGGATTATTTGAAGTAAAATTGAATGAAGTAATTAATGTTTCAAAGTTTAATGTCTAACTTTATGCTTTTTGATTATTTGGGAAAATTGTTGAATGCTTTCTATTTAATGACACAAGTAGACACATGTATCATCATTCTGTCTTTGACTGCTTTCTCTTTAGGAGTTAATATAAATGTTCTATTCTTCTTGGCATTCAATGAATAATGATAGAACCCGTGAGTTGACTTATATCATCGAATAAAAAGCACCTTGTTATTCATTGAATGTCAAGATAGAATGACATTGTATCAACTTATTACTAAATGAAAAAACCCATTATTGATTAGCATGCGAGGTACCTCTTCGTTCTGCACCGCATCATCCTCGATTTGTTTGGAACGTTTGGCTTGGTATTCTTCGTGAGACTTCTCTGTCGTTTTTCTTCTTCGAGTCTTCGTGTTATTTTCCATTCTTCTCGTGATGTAAATCGATAGTGCATTTAAACAAAGAGCAACCGCAATCCTTTATCAAATCTTATCTCTGTGACGCCTCTGTTGAATACGGACTGTTTTACAAGATTCCGTCGTCTGTCCGATCGATTTCTTGGTAGTGAACTTGTTGGAGTTTGTTAAAAGATTCACTTGCTCCATATACTCCGTATCTGTCAGTAATCGCTTGCACCGGACACAGAAATAATCGAAAATCGAAACCTATGCGAGCATCATTTCTATTCGTTTTAGCAAGTTCCTGTTCATTCCTGTTCGTTCCCGCCAGACCGTTGCAGATTGTTCTCCCTTCTCTCTCTCTCCTCTCTCTCTCTCTCTCCCCTCTCTCTCTCCTCTCTCTCTCTCTCTCTCTCTCTCTCTCTCTTATTTTAACGATGTCCTTGAACTGCATTCGACATTCCTAAACGCGTCTCGCAGTGGCCCGCGCGCTGATTGATCGATTCCGCATATGAATCTCAAACCAAAGAGAAAAGAATCAGAATTCCTTCCTTTCCTTTCAGAAAAGAAGAGCTTTGATTGGTTAATTCTCTTATGCATTATGCATTATGCGTTATGCTTGAGTCTGTGCTGTGATCTAAGGCCCATTACACACGAACTTGCATAATCATATCCATAAAGAAAATCATCCAATCGTATTTTATGTTTGTCTTTATGACAGAAATATGTTCGTGCGAATGACCCTAAAAGCGGGGAGCACAGACTCTTACATAATGCATAATACATGAGGCATAAGAAAATGAACCAATCAAACCTTTATTTCCTTCCTTTCCGTGAAATAAAAAATTCTGATTGGTTGATTTTCTTATGCCTCATGTTTTAATGCGTTAAGAGTCTGTGCTCTCTGCTTTATGACTATAGCACAGACTCTTGCATAACATACAATGCATAGTGCATAAACGAATCAATGGCCTAGTTTTCACCGAGAATTTAAGAATCAACTACAATCGAGCATTCCCCTGTCGTTCGATTGTAACAGGAGAATACTCGACTGTAGTTGGTTGGTTCTTACATTCTGATCCGGTTTAAATCCTCAGTGAAAATTAGGCCAATCAGAATCTTTTCATTCCTCCCAGTCCATGGAAAAGAAAAATTTCGATTGGTTCTTTTATGCACTGTGCATTATGCGTTATGCAAGAGTCTCTGCTATGGCCATTACATAACGCATAAAACATAAGAAAATCAATCAATCAGAATCCTTTATTTCACGGAAAAAAAAGAAATAAAGCACTATGATTGGTTTTCTTATGTCTCATGTGTTATGCATTATGCAAGAGTCTATGCTCCCTGTTAAACTCTGCTCGAATAATCTAGGTTATTTTCTGTCTGTTATTAGCTATTTGTGTCAATCTATCATTGGCTTAGTTTCCACCGAGGATTAGGAATGCAAGAACCAGGTTAGAATGCAAGAACCAATCAATTATAGTCAAGTATTCCCCTATTACAATCGAATGATAAGGGAATGCTCGATTGTAGTTGATTGATTCTTACATTCTGATCCGGATTAAACCTTCGAAAACTAGGCATATGAGAAGAATAATCGAATATGCTTGATTAATTTTCTATGACTTAAGACTCTACGGTCTTAATAAGTGTACCATCACATTCAGCATAATTTGCGTAATGCGAGATCTACAATAAAAGTCATAGCGTCATAGTCTTAAATCGTAAAAAAATAATCAATCAGGTCAAATATGAGAAGAATCGATTATGATGATCGATTCAATTTTCTATAATATTGCTTAAGACTGCTACAACTTCTTTTAGGCCTCGTATATAATTAAGTCGACTTGACGGATGTTGTTAGTCATAAAAGATGGGACTCGACCATCCAATCCAAATGACGCCCAGCAGCCGACATCAACAGCCGACACGAAAAATAAAAATATGTAAGTACACAACATATGACAACGTCTCCCGACTGATTGTAGATCGGATTCACACGGAAAATGGAAAAGCGGAAGCCAAGAACTCGCGGAAAGCAGAAGCAGACAAGCGAATACCGTACCGCCTACTACTGCGAGTTCCGATTGGCTTCCGCTTTTCCACTTTTCTCTTTTCCGTCAAGGTGAATCCGACTTTAAACCCTGCATTACGCTTGTGACGCTATTGTAGAACAGGTTTATGCCGGTTTCACACTAGCGATTAGGCACAAACTCTAAGATCCATTCCATAAACTTGCTTAACCGCATAAACGTATGCACAAAGAAAATCATCCAATCATATTTTATGTTTGTCTTTATGACAGAAATATGATTGGATAATTTGCTTTATGCATATGATTATGCGGCAAGTTGTGTGGAATGGCTCTTATAGTTTGTGTCTGTGTTGCATTAGGGTCTTTTGACCAGTCGGATAAGACCTGCTAGTCAGCAGTTTTGATCAAGACACACAATCTGCGTTAAGTCTGTCACACCTGTGAAATGCATAACAGAACATAAGATTGCTGGACCAATTAATTATTCTCCTGACATTCGACTGCAGTTGGTCACTTCTTATGATTTAAAGCTTAAACATCTTGTAGATCCGAACATTACCTAAGCTTTAAGTCTTAAGCCATAAGAAATTGACCAATCATAGTTTATTATTCTTCTCATATTCAATTGTGATTAGTCGATTTCTTATGACTCAAGATTTAAAACTTAGATAATGATAGATTATTGTAGAAAACCTATTACCCCAGATCTACAATAGATTTTTAAGCCTTAAGTCATAAGGAATGGATGAATCACAATCAGTTATTCGCCTCGCATTCGATTGTAGTTGGTTACATTCTTACGGCTTAAAGCTTAAAACTTATTATTCAGATCTCGATTTACTATTGATAAGACGATGTAAGGGTATATCCATACAAACTTGCATAGTCGCATAAACGTATGCATAAAGAAAATTATCCAATCACATTTTACGTGCGTCTTTGTAGAAGAAATGTTCAATCGAAATTCTTTTTTTCCATGGAATGGAAGGAAAGATTCTGATTAGTTGATTCGCTTATACATTATGCGTTATGCGTTATGTAAGAATCTGTGCTGCGGCCTTAATACGCATTCTATAATAAGCCATTAATCATAAATCAGAAGTTAGAAGTTGGAAATTGATGACTATGATTGGTCAATTTCCAACTTCTTATTATTATAGAATGGCTTATTGTAGAATGACCATAAGGCTAAAACGGGGAGCACAGACTCTTAAGGCATAAGGAATGAACTAATCAGAGTTTTTTATTTCATGGAAAGGAAGGAAACGGAGAACTTCGACTAGTATATTTTTTTATGTATAATGTGTTATGCGTTATGCAAAAATCTGTACTCGCCGTTTATATTCACACAACTTGCATAGCCACATAAACATATGCATAACAAAAATTATTTAATAACATTTTACATGCGTCTTAAGATAAATGCGATTGTAATTTTCTTTATGCATATGTTTATGCGGCTGTACAATTTGAATATATTATTAAATACAAGAATCAATTATGAATACCGGCCTAAGTCCGATGAAATCCAACGAAATTCGATGAAATCATGAATTCCTTGAAGTAAAAAAAAATGAATTTTGGTGAAGTCTGGCAAAGTTCGGCAAAGTCCGATAAATTCCAGTGAAGTCCAGTGAAGTCTTGAAATCTTAAATCCAATTGTATACCTATTTTCTAAATGGTTACTTTCTCGAAATTTGTTCATTTTTGTAATTTTCACCTCATTTCAAGATACAGAATTGATTTTCAGAAGATGCGCTCTGTTGTTCATTGCGAATACTAAAAATCTATAGTTACATATGTTTATAAATTTTTAATACTCACAGTGAGTACTAAAACCTAATGATAAAAATACAGAGTTTTATGTATAACATATAAATGCCTAAGAAAATGAATCAATCAAAAGGCCGGAGTACAGATCTTTGCATAATGCATAGTACATATAAAGCATAAAAAAATCAATCAGTCTTTTATTTTATAGAAAGGAAGTAAATGAAGGACTAATTGGTTCAGCTTTGCAATTGTTGTAAAATTCTTTAATACAATTTATTCTTGTTTTAGTTTTTCGTTAGATTTAAATGTAAATAATTAACTATTTTAATCTTACAATAGTTACAAAGCTGCTTTTTCTGTTGAATACTATAAGTAATATAATGAAAAATATGAAGATTTATCTCATATTTTTCTTCCGAAAAAATATTTTTCAACATGTACATATTTTTTTTAATTTTCACTTTTTCATTTTTCTTCATTTTTTAATAATTATTATATATGAAGAATATATTTTGTATATGGAGAAAAGTTCATGAAAATGAAAATTAATATAGTAACCTTAACTTAATTGATAATTAATCCAATTGAAAAGCAAAATTTGTAGATATATATATATATAATTCATCGTTTCTGATCTAATCTTTTCTTGCATGAAAAATAAACATTCTTGTTAAAAAATAAAAAATAATTATTTTTTCTATTTAAAAAAGAATTTTAAAATTAATAATTCTATGATATTTAATATTTATATTTTTCTATTTAATTCCCTATTATTAACAAAATATATTAGTACAAAGTTAATTGAAATTTGGGGTCTAAGAATTGCTCCAAATTAAAAATATATAGAGATCGAATGAGTCAATCTTATTAAAGAGGGGATTCATTGTAGGGGTTTCGCTTTGATCGTTGGGGTCGAATCTGTGAAGCGTGTAATAGCACCTGTCGCACCACCTGTTATACCGCGTCATTACAACTGCGTTCCAACATTCCAGTCGAGCGCGGAAAAAACGATGAACGCGCGTGCGTATCGTACGTAGATTCACTTCGTACGTGACGTATGTATGTATGTCTCACTCGCCGCCGCTTTCACTCATTCTCACTCCACGTTCATGAACTCCATTCGGCATCCGAAACTACGCCAGCGCGCAGTGCCGGATTTTTCTTGTCACGGCCCTTGTCGCATAAATGTAACCTTGGGGTCATATTCTATATTTTGGAAGTAAAAAGATGAAAATGTCAAAAGTGAGTATATTTAAGGTTACAGTGTTGATAAATAAAATTATAAATATTAATAATCAATAAAATTATAAATATTCTAATAAATTCTCTCACTTTTGTAATTTTTATCTCGTTCAAAATACGAAATTGTTCTCTCTCTCTCTCTCTCTCTCTCTCTCTCTCCCCTTTCTGGAGTTTAATTTAAATTATTAAAGAATCCCTTTTTGGAACTTAATTTATATCGACTTTAATTTTATTTTATTCCCGAAAAATAAATAATTTAGTATCTAAATTTGCTAATTACGTCAGATGATTTCCAAGCTGTGGAATTTGTTGAATTATAATGAAGTGATAATGATTTGATTCCTAAAAAATGAAAAGATTACTTATAACAGACTAGTAACCGTGATTTATGAGTGGAATAGAACGATTCAGATCATTCTTTCAATTTTTTTATAAACGGTACAACAGATAAAATTTGCATTATCCATTCTAAACTCACATTATGACACGTTATGACACGCATCATCTTGATATTTCGAGAATAAAGCAGAATCACGAGAATCAGAAGAGTCATGTAGAATTTCAGCCTTGTTTGATCTCGTAGAAAAGCCTCGACGTCATCGACTCCGCACGAATAAATCCGCTCCTGGCTGCTTCTGATCGCGTTGCATCTCCTCCCACCATACGCAGCCCCCGCGTATTGGTTGCAGTCCCTTTAAAATTTGAATCTCTGTCGGTTACTGAGTCTTGTCGCAACTGTACTCTGTGCGGGCAGTGCAATTGTGTATCCGTCTTGATTTGGTTGGGCAATCCGAGGCGAACGCAGTGAACCCGCGAATCCAGCACTCCAGGACTATACTAGGACCGCGACTATCAGTGTAGGCGGATCACCTGTTGATTCCCACGAGGATCGTCGTGGCGTGAGGTAAGTTCAAGAAACATCTTTGAACAAACAAAGAAAAGGGAGACTGGGTCTTTTCATGACTTTGGAGCAGTTTAAAATTCTACCTGAATGTTCCTTAGATATCACCTTATCGTTGTTTAATATTCAGCAAACAACAAAGAATAAAATGAAAAACTTGAGCACTTAAGGATAGAAATTTGAACATAGCTCCGATTGATCTCATTGCAGTGCAGATCAACATCCGGCTGTGAGTAATGTCGGAGACCAGCGGGGATAATGCCAAATACAAGTGGACGCCCGAGAGCACTGCGTTACTCGTCTCGGTGTGGTCCGATCGGCAGGTGCAGAAGCAGCTTGAATATGCTCCCCGGCCACAGGTAATCTGGGAGAGCGTAGCTCGCTACATGAAGAAGAAGGGCTACAATGTCGCGGGTAAGCAATGCCGGTCGCGTATGAAGCAAGTCCTGGTGTGCTACCGTGAGGCCAAGCGGGCAGGCACTCATGATTGCGTGGAACAGTACTATGAGACCGTCGACCGTGTACTGAAGAGCAAGCGTCTGGAGCATATCAACATCAATGGTGTGGACACTGTGGGTAAGTATAGGAATTGTTGATTGTAGAACAGTTTGATTCAAAACTCTAGAATATACAAATATTTAATAACGTTTTTGGCCTAAACAGGTTTATATTAATCTAGGTTGGATTAATGATGTGCATAAGTTAATATTACTTCTGATTGTTATTAGATTCAACTGTGAAGTCACCACCAAAGGATGTAAAGACTAACAAGAATCTACAGATGAGACTGAAAGTTCAGGAACCTGTGCAATCTCTCTTTCGAACGAACGCTCTGTCCCCAACATGGGCGATGGGATGTAAGGCATTTTGTTTTATCGTGGAACATTTTATTTATCTAATGTTAGCTTTTATGATCTTTTTTTTCTTTGCAGATGAAAATGAATATCCAGAGTCACCTGAATCCAACGAGACCATAATAGCCAAGCCATACAGAGTCTTTTCTCCTACGAGAGACGTTGCCATAAATACTGGCGAGCGTTTCACTCAGATTGGCAATCAAGCAGTACAGACAAACCCAATTGTGATAGAGAAGCCGATACGAGAGGACTATCAGCAAAATTTACTGTCGCCTTTTTCATACGGAGAGGTTCCTTATCAAAACACAGTGCAGAATGTACAGAATCAAATTATTCAGGAGAACATGCAGCAATATCAGAATATTCAGCAACAAAATTATACCGGATGGAATCAGTTACCACAGCAAAACGTATTGGCGAACAATCGACTCGGTTTCCAGCAGAACGTGCACAATCAGCCATATATGCCGAATGGAACAATGCAGAACAATGTGATGCAGAATCCTAATGTAGAGAATATCGCGCGCCAGCAAAATCAGCTACACCGAAGTGTACCATATGCAAATAATCAAGCGATGCCGCAGGAGCCGCGAAAGGTTATCTATGGACAAAACATAACTACATATAGGCAATATCAAGATGCAGAACCGCGTCTTACTCGCATGATGAACGTTATTCCAAACGGATCGTCACCAGACTATTCTCCAGATGTTTCTCAGAACTTAAATGATGCTTTCTGCGAGTCGAAGAGCGATGACAAGACACATAACTTAAATGAGACATACAGTCGATCTAATAATCCTACGGCGGATGCAACTATTCTGACGAACAATGCAACTTGTAACGATGACACTTTGCTGCTGGAATTGTTGTTGGATTCACCTACTCCATCAGAGAATTGTGGAAAATCGCGGGATAGTGCTGTGAATACAGATATTGAGTTAGCAATACCGAATGCACCATTCAGGAAGAAGAAAGCACAGAAATTGGAGCAGCTTGTACTCAATGCGATTAATTCTCAAAATGAAGTCGTCAATAAGGTAGAATATTATATGCTTATAATTAAATATTTTTATTAAACTTTATTATACTTGTTATTTTATTTTTTTTCTCTTACTTTTTTATTTATATAACATTTTATATTTTTAAATAATGTAGCTTTTATGTTATTCCAATTTCTTAGATCTTGGCTGCGCAGAATGACATGGTGACGCGATTTCTCGACGTTGACAGAGACCGGCAAAACAGGCTCGAGAACAGGTTGGATGATTTGTTGAATGTTGTTCATGCTACAGTACTCAATAAGAACGAAACACCTCCATCACCGCCACCACCGATGCCGGAAACTGTGATCACTTCCTTACTTCCGCCACCGAAACCCGGAATGATCCCACCTAAATTGGATCTGGTTCCTCCGAAGCCTTGTCGCGTTCCTTGTACAATTCCGAATTCGAACGTCGAGCTAATCAATCAGAATCCTGTTCTGACTAGACCTGGCGTCGTGTCGCCAATCACTGTTAGCCCAGCAGGCAAGAAGCTCGGCACAATATGGACAAAATTGGGTCCAGTGTCTACATCGCCGTTCGTGAAGGCTCAGCAGCGACTTGGTTTTCAGCCTGTCTTCAACAATGACGCACGCACAAAATCGTCGGCAGAAAGACGCATTGCTAGGGAAATAAGCGGGTTGCGAATGGACATGCGAGGCTTGATCTATGAAACATCGAAGCTATTGGAGGCAGAGCGTGAGCTCGAGGAGAAGATAGAAAACGCGCGGCTGGAACTAAACATGGGCCAGACTTTGACCGCGCGTAGAAAACTGTTCACGCAGCGGGAACCCACTCCCATCATGATACTAACTGCAGCTTTTTTGGATACCGAATGTCGCGTATACGAACAAGATCCGCCTTATCATGGCACCTGGAATTCGCGGAAGGAGATACTCAAATATGCGCGACAGGATAACCTGGTAGCCGGACAGGGTGAGAGCTACGAGCGTATGTGTCAATTAAACGCGGCAGTTCGACGTGATTATCTGAATTGCGAACCATGCGATTCATCGACTCCAGCAAAACCGTTCAATATTGGCGAGAACGTCAATAATGAAGCTGCAGTGCAGAAACAAACCATTCAGCAACTCGCGCGACTCGTGATGAACAGCGCGAGATGGCGACATTCTGCTCCACCGAATCAGCAGCAGAATTCAGCCTGTCCTCCAATTCAAACGATAAATAAAAATGTTCAAGACGTCGAGTACAATGTGACCTTCACTGCTCCAAAGGCAAATGCGCCTCCACCTCCTGATGAACTGCAAGGATTTATGAAAGATTACGACGTGCAGCAGAAACAAGGTAATCATACTGAAGCAGCTTCTGACGGTAAACCATTGGCAAATGATCTGCGTCAACCTAAATTCCCGATGGGTTTTACCACTACTATGTTAATCACCAATGATAAAAAAAACGCAACTTTACCGAAACAAAACGGCGGAATATCTAAAGGATTGGGATTCGACAATCCGGTGACCGATCGTAGAAACAATGTTCGCTTCATGGATGAGGCATTGGCCGAACTACAGAAAATGTATATCGAGCGTCAGAATAGTGAAATGTCCGAAGCATTATTGCCTTTTGTCATAAGTAACGGTAATAGTGCAATAAGCCTACAAAATCGCAATTTGATAGAGCGTTATGTGAACGACTTGATATCGAAAAAGTCTAGAGACAAGGACACAGACTCAGATAATGACGAGGAATATCTTGACACTACCACTAGTATGCATCCAACTTGTGTGGTACGTAGAGGCTCACTGACGTCAAACGGCACAGCGTCGACAGAAACTGCTTTTTCGGCGAAACTTAAAGCTAATCACTGTAGAATTAGTTAAGTACAGGGTAAGACAAAAATAGAATCATATTTTTTATATTTGTTTTCACTTGCGCGATCAGTTTTCTTTATACATAATTGCTCAATTGTGTGTATTAGGTTCCTCACTTGTTACTTCATTTATTACTTCATGATACACTTATTGTTTTTCAATCAACATTATATTCTAATAAAAATAAAATAATGGCCTTATAATAGTTCATTGCAGAGCTGAAAGTTTAAGTTAGCGATACAATCCTTAAATACTAGAAAAAATAGAAAGCTATAAATAGCGATATTAGTACATCTTTTCCAAACAGACTTAATGTTGAATCTTTAGAAATCAAAAATGATAATATGCTCACGTATTTTTCATTTTTTTTTAATAATAAAGAGAAAGAAAGATACATAAAAAAACAGTTGTTGAACTAATCGATTTGATATGTATCTAAGTAGATCTTTTATTACTGTTTTTCTTTTCGCGAATTACAATCTTGTTTTTTTTCTGCTTTTTATTACTTTTCTTTAAAATTTCCTATTGCAAATATCTCCATCTAACAGTGTCCAATTAACAAAATTATTTAATTTTGATTCTACTTTAGGCCTCATCTACAATAGTCGCACAGGTTGTGTTGCATGTCGCAAGTAG
>Ga0157363_1005877_pt1 | contig 11513 bp, 2 predicted proteins | sample AttsexASBM1_FD_111477 | JGI IMG/M metagenome (GOLD analysis project Ga0157363, IMG submission 111477) | Fungus gardens microbial communities from leaf cutter ant in Ribeirão Preto, State of São Paulo, Brazil - Atta sexdens ASBM1 | ecosystem: Host-associated > Fungi > Mycelium > Unclassified ...
TCATATTTTTTTATACTTAAAACGAAATTATTTAAAAATCATATGTATTATATTACATAGCAATGTAAAAGTTTATTAATATTTTTTTGCTAAAATCAGAAACATTAATTAATTCATTCATATCCAATTTATTATTTTAAAGATAATGTTCATGAATCTAACGATAAGTATTTCTTTGATTTCTTTATAAAACAATTTTATTTCGTACAAAGTATCTATCTACCGGGGGAAAAAACAAAATTGTGTTAATCCTCTGATTAGAAACGATCTTTCATTAAAGTATTGCTTAATCGATTCTCTCCGAGCGCGTTTTTACAGGCTCGCATGTGTAATCGCTCGAATGCATGCAAGAATACGCGCGTGAACCGACGACGCATAAATAATTTCACGAGCCCTCTTAAATGGCGAACCACCAACGATAATGACAACGCTGGTGATTATTTCATAATTCCAGCTTACGCGCGGTCGCACGATTTAATAAAGTTAACTTCAGGACCGAGCCGGAGAGTCGCATACGCCAGTGATTCTTTTGAGGGTGTTATAGAGACCAAGTGGGAGGATGTCCTCGAGCACGAAAGACACATCGTGTCATATATCACAGCCTTTCCACCGAAATCGCGATGTTTCGCGTGGTCGATGTAGCCGACGCTATTCCCTTTGGCGTGAGAGGTGAATTCACCAACGACAACACGATTCTTCGACGATGGAAACCCCTCAAACAAATGCGTTATATACACGTACACACGTGCGTGCTGCCATGCGTACATAATCATCGCAGATGACAGAACGAGTTGAAAACCTTTAGATTGTCAAACTCTCTCCGCGCGAGTAGATAACGTACGTCGGTGTCTACGTATATTGTATGTATATGCACAAGGTACTTAACTTTACGATGACGAGATTTTTTTTTTGAAAACGAAATTGACTTTCTTCTCGAGAGAGCAGTAAAAGTGACAATTATTATTGATTATTATTTTTGTTCTTTATAATATAAAATTATAAAATATTAAAATGGTGTTTTGTTTATGTAACATTATAATACGATTCAATACTAAATTTTTTCAGCGTTTTTAATCAAATTTCTATTTTTAAAAATATTTGTGTATTTTCTGTTATTGAATCAAAAGATTTTGGAAATAAAAGATAAAATAAAAAATAATTTACTCACCTCGTAGTTCCTCCGTCATCATCTCCCAGGCCTCCTGCTCTTCTTTCTTCATTGCGTTCTCACTCGCGAAATCAATTATTATCACGTATGTATCATTATAATACAACGATCGCGCGATACTTTTCAAGGCATTCCCGTACGCAAAATATTAATGAACGAATGACATAGCACGATTTTATGTTATTTGAATAATTTGAACTTTGAACCGACGCGACGCGGCAATTCGTGAGTTATTACAAGCTTCTGATCTGAAATAGACAATAAATAAATTACATGTAATAAAAAAAGTTTAAAGCGCAACACAAAATACGTTCAAAATTAAAAAATTATAAAAATAATTATATTCATAAATATTAAAAACTAATATATATTAAGATATAATAATAATAAGATATATAATAATAATATATAATAATAATAAATGTTAAGAAATAATATAATAGAAGAACAATATTAAGAGAGAATCAATCGATAAGCAATAATATAATGATTTCTAGCATCAACAGAAATATGCGTTCATTAAAGAGCCGTTACTTATGAATCGTTTCCTACTATGTATTATAAGAATTAATAGTGTACGATTCGATAGACCTCATTTTTTCACAGAGGATGATCATGTTGCTTCTTATACTTCTATAATAGTTGTAATTACGTCTTGAAGGATACATAGAATGGTTCTTGCCGTTGCCTGTCGACTCGACTGTCAGCTTGACTTTGTAATAATACCACGTTGTATATCGCAAAAATAAACACCAAGGTCAAGTATAACCGATTTTTATTATCCCGTTTTAAATACCTCTGATACTTTATTAATTCATATCAAATATTCTATTTTTCATAATTCAAATTAATTTATCAATTAAATTATTTATAAGTTATACAAATTAATTCAAATTATCATTAATATAAGCAATAGGTACAACATAGTCTTAAATAACTCAGCCAATTATTCAGTTATTATATTAGATACACTTTCAACTCGAAAATAAAAGTTAAAAGATATAAAATACATTCAAATCTAATCATTGCACATATAATTATATTGCCCGTAAATACTAAGAAATAGTAACTTATTGTTAGATCTATCGCACATATACGCTTCAATAGAAAGAAATAAAAAATATATGCTGTTGTTTCAAATACATTTACGAATCGCTTCTTATTACGAATTTAATCCTTATGATTAATTTATTAAAAGTAGAAGTTTTATTTGTTCATGAGAAAGGATTGCGTCTCGAAAGATATTGTAATAAAACACGGAGCGATTCTCTCTGATACCTGCTGGCTTGAGTGTTGTCGCACGAATGATAACACGGCGACTTTGTGTCGCCGAACACGATCAAAAGAAAACAATAGTATACGTTAAGTTCTCCTTCCTCATTTAAATAATTATTTCGTTTAAAAAGAATTATTCAATTTATTATTTAAAAAATAAAACATTTTTTTAATTAAAAAATCATTTGTAACTCAAGTTATTATTATTGCTGAAAAATTTTCATCTAATCATAAGAGAGAAGTAAAATTGTATGATTGTAATTAATAAAAAATTATAATTTTAATAAATCAAGGAACTCAGATTAAGTCGCAGCAAAAAGTATATTATAATTTAATCTTATTTTCTTTCTATTAGATTTATTAAAATCAAGTTACATATAAATTTTACAAAATAAATTTCATCTAAGTTTGATTAAATAATTACAAATTCAAATTACTGAAATTACAAATATTTAATATAAAATAATCAAATTAATTTTCAAAATTTTATTAAATCGTATCGCATTTTAAAATTTTAATTGATTCTTTCAACGAAAATATAATAAATATAAGCCTAATTTTCTTTAAATTATAAAACCGTTATTATCAACGTTATATTTAAAAATCTAATGCCATTATGTTTTAATTAAGAAAAGTGAAGTTTAATTTGATTAAATAATCCATAATTAAATTAAGTTAAAGTCATGGGTTCTGCAACCACAACCTGTCTAACATGTATATAGCAAAGCAATCATGTAATCGACACCACGCCAAAATCATGTAATCGCAAGGTATGGACTACGACGCCGACGCGGTCACTCTTCAGGCATGTCATCCTATAACGGCTTAACGTAAGGACTCGACGTTCCGTTATATCGGGCGACAGGCCCGTCGAGAGATAAGGCAAGTGACGAGTCTCCGGTATATGGGGTGGTGCGACGACGAGATCAGACTTCGTGTCTCCGGGGGTCGATCACTCATCTCGGAATAGCGGTTGTTCGCCACGGCAGCGGCCCAACCCCCCTTATAATCTTCGCTATTCTCCACCGACTATCTTACATCGATCATCCGGCGGGTTCTATTAAATTTTTCATTGGCCTCGCAATATACCACGCGACCTCGAGGAGGTGGGCTTCCGCGGCTACGATCATCCCATCCCTATGCGTCACCTTGAACGATCGGACACGACGCAAATAGATCCGAATGGAAGAACATATAGAGAAATATGCACGAGATATTCTGAAGAGATCTAATATCGATGATAGAGACGAATAGAATTTTCAAAAAAATTTGGTGTCAAATATTCTTATAAAAATGTAATCTAATCTTTTTATATTCGTAATCATTTTTATTGTCATAAAAAGGACAATTAAAATGTAATAACATAAAAAAATAAAATAAAAAAATAACAGAAAAGTAAGTGTTCATTTATATGGTTTCGACTCAAGCTACAGGAGATACAGATATTTTTTTCTTTATTTTATCAAATAAGAGACAAGTAGCTTTCCTTCATTAGATCGATTATTCTGACTTAAACTCAATTAGCACAAGTTAATTTTCAAACTTTGTACTTTCATAACGTTCGATCTCGCACGACCCGTACCACGCACGAATATATTATACAGAGTAGTTCCACAGAGTTACTATGCAAACCTACTAACTTTTGAATATGTGATCTTGTAATTATCAGAAATTGAAACTTGATGGGTTATATACTTTCATATTACTAACTAACAGTTAATTTATCAAAAGTGCTCATAATTTTAACAATTCGATTTCGAGTCTCAATTGCATTCATTTATATAATACTCATCAATTCATGAAGTTACAAAGATTTATATATTAAATAATTTATGCTAAATAAGGAAATTATTATATAGAATAATTTATGCTAATAAGAAGATTATTATATAGAAAAAAAGATTAGTAAAAGATTAATGGTATTATAATTTAATAATTTAAAACTGATGTTGTTAGATAGGATTAAGAAACAGAGTCGCTTTGTATATTTAATCCATATGATTGTTTTTTTAATATCAATCACTTCAAAGATCAATCTTTTATTGTAACATAATTCTTCGTCTAAAATTAAAATATTTCATTCAAATTCAAATTTGATGTTACATGTATACTTTTTCTTCTGCAAGGAACGAAAATAAAAATCTCTAGTCTCTACTAACTCTTAAGATGATCACATAAGAATTCAAATATTCGCAACATAAAAGTAACAAGAATAAAAAGTAGGAAGAGAAAATCTCGGAGGCTCGGCAAAAGTGACAGAGTTGTCAAGCGGAATCAGATTTCACGAGAGTCTCGCTTAAAGGAGAGGAAGTTCGAGAGGCCGGCGGAAGAGGATCTCAAGCGAGTAAGAAGCATTTTATGAAAATTATCTTCAAATAAAAAAGTAAAACAGATAAAAACTAATGTATGCGGGTGGTAGTGGCAGGGGTGGTTTTCTCCGGCGCGATTTACATAGCGGGGCGCCCGGCGACGTATAGCGGAGAAAGCCGCTCCTTAGAATATATCGACACGCCTTTATGTAGAGTACATAAAATTGCTTTTACCTTCTATTAACAATTCATATTTCTTGCGCAAGAGTCGCTTGCGATAAAAAGTTATTGGCGCGGAGATTTTTGCGGTTCTCCTTGTGTACGTTGCCACACCGACAACGCTACGACGTACGCGGGAGGCATTGCGCCGGCACGACCACGGCCGTTAAACCGCAACCGAGAGTACCTCGAGGTGCACGTAGCTGCCATGGTCGTGATAATACCGGGGATCTTCTTAATTGAAGAGTTCTTCGCGGAAACCGTTAAGCCTGTTTCTCTTGCAGCCGCGTATTCTCACCGGCATTCGTTGTCGTCGTGCGCATTATATCTCGAAATTATATTCTTTGCTACAAGATTAAAATTCATGGGCACATTCCTAATTCGCAAATAAATTAACTACAGCAATGATATAAATTCTGTTTCAGTAATATCATTCCTTAAATTCTGAGAAAAGCTTAAATTCTAAACCTTCGCTAATACAATCTGGAATATAAAATTCTACAAAATTCCATTTTCTTCTTATTATTGCGATAAAAACTCCTTCTTTTTTTGCTCAGAAGGGCCAATAATTTAAAATAATAATTTGCGTGTGTTAATAATTGATTTATAAAAATATATTATGCGAAAAGATGAAAGAAATAATTTCAAGTTTTAATTCTCTCGTATGAAATATCTAAGAAAATATTATCTCCGTTTAAAAAATATAATAAACAGGCAATCCGTCACGATTGCGATACGTGCGTGACTTTCCACGCGCAATGATTTAACCGGATCACAATACGAAATCAGGAAGCACCTCGCGTTTCCCTCCCCTTTGTTTCGTTGCTTCCGGGGTGAGTTTTAAAAGCAGTAATTACTTCCGTCCGTTTTGTTCACTGCCCTTAATATCCGGAACATTACGAGACCTAAATCCAGGTGGTCGCCACGAAAGTCGTCGCGAACTATTGTTTCCGGCTTCTGGATTATCGTGTCGTTTCAATTCTGCGCATCGCCAGGTGCAATGCTGGTAGGTATACATGCACATACACGATCGTAGTTAGAACTTCGGCGAATTTCGCGGAAGATTACAATCAATCCCATCGCATGTTATAGTTGCAAAGGGCAGCAAGAAGCAAGCGACTTAAATAATTCGACCGAAAATTTTATATCAGAATAAATATCATAATTCTCTCTTATTGTTATGACATGTGCGATTTCAATTGATATATTTGCAAATTTAATTGACACATTTGCAATTCTCGAAATTTTAATTTAAATATCGAAAGCGAATAAAAGCTAGTAGACCGTCGCACACAATCGATACTAACGCGAGGATATTGGTCAAAAGACACGCTGGATATCGATTGCAACCCCCATCTTGAAGGTGGAGGCCGGGATTCTGACCGAAGTCACCTTCGTAGACTTCGAGAGCGTGCTTGATATCACGTGCATGAAACCGTAGGTCGCACGAACCATGCACTCCTTTAACCGCATAAACTAGAAGATTGATTCGCTCTGGCAATCATTTATTTAAGATTTTTCAATCAATAGGACAAATATCGTTGGATGCATTCGAAAAATATTAATATTAATCGGTACTACGAAAAATTACTACGAAGCCATCTAAGATAATTTATAAATTAATCAATTTAATTAACGTTATGAATAAAGATTATAAATCATTATAATATAATAAATAATATCAAAATGATGATCAATAAAGTATTCAGATATAACCGATTCATAGTAAAGATTGCATTTTTAATAACAAAAAAAATTATAATCGTTATGAAAATATTATAAAACTCGTTGGAAGATGGCTTGCCAACAAAGTATTTCCGAGATTCCTACAGTCACGAAACGAGACGTGCGGTCAAATATTTATGTTACGAGCTAAGAATTAACTTGCTCGCAGAATCTAGTAGTCGGCGTCGGATTGCGCTCGTAATCCGTCGGGCGTCGATAAATATTGCTCTTGGAAAAAATAGTGGCGGTTGTGTACGCCGGTAGATAGGTACACGGTGAATGCCCGCGATGAATATTCGCGCGGTAACTGCAAACGCTCGCGCGCGATGGTAACGGTAGCTGTAACTTATCCACTGAATAGAAGATGCAGTAAACGTTACGTACGTCCGTAAAGTACGTGACGTTATTGCACGAATAAATCGCCAGCGCGAGCGAGCGAAACCTTACAGGCATATTCCCAGATCGTAGTTGCGATTCGCGTCACTGCAAAGCCTAATTATATTTTACATTTACACTAAAGGTTAACATTAACAGGCACTTCTGCCTGCTGAGCCATTCCGGTAGCGAATAAAAACTTTCGCGTGAAGTTAAAGTTCTATATTGCGTTTATATGACAAAAAGAGAAAATAATCCTTTTGCGTTTTTACGCATTTCACACAAGGTGTATAAAATATGAAAAGTCCGCACACAAGATATAGGTACTTTTAAGGGGATCCTAAACCGAAGACCAAAAACTTGATCGAGGTCGAGTGCAGATTTTTTTCATTCCAAATTCGATAAGACATCTTTGATTCATTTCTTACATTAAATTATATCTACTGGAAAAGATATTAAAAATGTGAAAAAAAAGGCGTCGAATATATTTTGCAGAAAAAATCAAATATAATGTCATAAAAAAGAAATGAAATAAAAATAATATTTCAAATATCTTTATTTAAAAAATCTCATAGAACACAGTTCTACGAGTGGTATCTTATGTGACGGCATTGATGTAACGAGTGTAAATTGATGAGTGTAAATTGTGATACACAAGTTGTGATTTTTTTAATCTTTTTTACATCACCGTCGTTGCAAACTCAGTGAAATGAGACCGTTGTTGAGTATACTATTATACAAAAGAGAGGAATGGATGAGCAAAGGGTAGAACGGTGGTTAGGGACGCTTTGAGCTTACCGCGGCTTTGTGGATGCCCCTTGTGGGTTCCGCGTCTGCGTTTAATATTGCCAAAGTGCTCGGGCAAAAACGACTGAATTATGAATTATCCCAGAAACGAATCTCGAAACATTGTGCATACGATTGTCCAGTTATGAAATTAATCATAAATAATTTTTTCGTTGCAAACGATAGAAAGATATTAAAAATCGAAATATTTATTAAAATTACAAGTCGTATAATAAAATTACATAATACTTTTCAATAGGAAAAACAAAGTCAAATAATCTAAAAAAAAAAATATCATTAAGAAAAATCAATTTTTAATTTGTATTTTCTTCATATATATGGATACATGGATTTTCACAAAAAAAATATTATGAATGCTACGATTCATCAAATCGAAGTTTTACAAGAAATATAATTACCTTAACAAAAACTGCCGCAATTCGAAATCTTAATGTTTCTCTGTGTTTCAATTATATAAATATAATGTATAAAATATGTTCAATAAATTAAAGTAATATAATACAAAATTATAAAAAATTATTTAAAAATATTATATCATAATTTTTATTAAATTATTATTAAACAATACAGAATACATTTTGCCTATATATATAGTATATACTCAAATCTTTATTAAAAAGATCGCTGTTTGAATTATGACATTTTTCGTTCTCAGGTATCATATGCAATCTAAAATGCTTTGATTTAAATGTCTGTCCCGATATATGCGCACGTTGCATCCTTTAAAGGGAAAAAATACCGTTCTTCATTTCCTAAATGGATGATGTTATAGATACAACTTTCTCAAAAACATCAATAGTATCACTTGCACATACTATCTTTACTTCGAAAATGCTAATTATTATCAAGAATAAAAACGGAAATCGCTGAGCGTTCGTTGTCTTACTCTATAAATATCGAAAAAGGCTAAAAGAGTCTATCTAATGTTAGAAAGGGTTTAGTTCTGTCGAGACGGAGGAAATGTCAAGACCTTTTTCTCTCTTCGATCGCTCGTATAACTCGCGCAGGTCGTCTCGGCCCACGTATGTAGTCTTCAACGCGCCCAGTCATCGATCGACGTACGCGTTCTCTTAGCTTCAAGTTGACAGAATAGCATTTAATATCCGGCGATGATAAATAAGCGTAGCGAACCGAGTCTTAAGCGAAATGTCCAAGAGCGAGACGCATTATATCCAAGAGTGAAACAATAATATGAATAATTTTGAGATATCTTTTCCGCATATATATTTAAAAATAAATAAAATAAAATAATTATACATATATATATATATATAAACATAATATTAACATATACGAGCACTAATTAAAAATTTATTAATGCTTTCTTAATACAATGATTTAATTTCAAAATTATGGCAGTTTTTTGTTGAGATATTGACTAGATTTGAATTTCTTATTAAATAATTTCTCATTAATTATAATAATGAATATGAATTTCTTAGAAAACGATAAGAATGCAGTTTTAACGATAATTGATTTTTATATGTTGATATTAAAAACATAAATCTCTTCAATAATACACTACTTTAATTGTATATTATTTTTAATAAGATTTTATAACTTCTTTATTTAAATAAATTAAATTTCAATGATTAATCCCAAATAGATACGTTTTAACGATGAATGTTACTTCGTGCTTCATAACGTAGCACAAAGTCAGTTGTGTCAGTAATCTATCTCGGTTCGTTTAATAGCAGCATTATCCATTCTTCATTTTGAATTTATATACGGTCGCGAAATAATAGTATAGCTTTGCAAAACAACAGGTTGGTAGTGCAATCCGGTCGAACGCTATCTCTTTCATTCGCGCTTTCATATCTACGCGTATGCATCTATCTGTCCACACAAACGCATGAGTGCTTGCACGCTTTGATCATCGAATAAAGAGAGAACGAAGGAATGAACGAGAGCGAAAGGAAACGAACGTCCATTTTTCACTGGCATATAAATGCAAGTTATTAATACGCTGGTATTGTACGGCACAGAGAAGGTAATTAGTGGCCAGTTCATCAGTCACTCGGCCAGATCCCCCGACGGTCGAAGGAAAGAAGATCTTGCTCGGACCTAAGCGAGAGAAGAAACCTAAGTTCCCATCCTTCTCCCAAGGTTGCAAGAAAGATTAGACGATACGACTAATGAAACCACGGTTGGCACGAGAAGAATAGAGCGAACCGAGCACGAACATTAACGGAAAAGAGAGAAGAGGAGAATGAAGCAAAGCAAAAGAGAGGAATAAGAAGAGAGAGATCGCTTTCTTGGCCCTGATTAACGTGAGTTGTAGTTCGTGCCTTGATCACCTGTGCTCCAAATTTTTAATTAGGCATATCAGCGATCGATCTCTCGGATCAGAGAGAAGAGGTAAGATGAAGTGTGAACAAACTAAAGGAATATGATATACCTGAGGGATAAAGAGATAGAGAGACTTTGAAAAAAATATTTATTCAAATTAAACTAAAGAAAGTAAATGGTTGGCAATACTTACTTCAAAAAACTTAATCAAAAACTTTCGAATAAGAGATACAATAACTTTACCTATATTTATTTTCTTAATTCTCAATTATTATAAACTAAAAAATTAAGATTTATAATCTTCACATTATTTAAGATTAAAAATTTTAAAAATTACAATCTTACGAATTTTCGAAAAGAAAATCGTCTTCGAATCTATTAGAAACTCTAATTTTAATAAACCTCGTAACAGATCCGGATAAGCAACATGTCATGATAAGCAACATCTCCTCATCTTGATAAGCAATACGTATCTATGTACGCGAGGGAGATATTAATGGTAGCCGCGTTGGGACTAACGCTCATCAGTAACTACCACGGGAAGTTCAGGTCCAGGTCGACGTATTAGCTAATGTGTCGTCGCGATTACCGCACCTGAAGTTAGTTGGCCAGTCGTGCAATTGGCAACGTGTCGCATCTACACGCGTGTCCGGACATGGCCGCGCACGCGTTCATACCCACATGCACGTATCGCCCCGAAGACAGGAAACGTAGAGCGTTGATTGGCTGTCCGGAGGCGGTTGGAGCCGATTGCGTGACCTCTGACCCCACCCCCGTGGGGCGCGCGCACGTCTCCAACCCCAAGGAAGTAATTACCTTGCTACCCGCGCTCGATAACCGACGCTATCGGATGCTCCGTTCTGACGGCCGGATGACGTGGCCGGGTCGCCCGGGTGTTCACGAGCACGCGCCCTCGACGACACACACACACACACACACACACACACACACACACACACACACACACACACACACGCACGCATATATATATATGTAGAAGTTGAAGATGTTAGGGCACAAGCACACAATAGACAAAGTGTTACGGATAACAATTAAAATTGTGTCGTACCCATGTACGCGATTACATACATTACCAAGGATTCTTTAGATTAAGTATGCAGCAAATTGTATTATACTGCAGAAAATCACAAAACCGTAAAATCATCGAAAAGCAAATTAATAAAATAATTAAAAAGAATCATCTTTTCAGCAAGAAAATCAAGATTAATTGCCATAAGCTTAGAATACACTAAAGTAATTAAAATAAAACTAATAAAAATTTTGAAAAACTATACTGCATAGGAAAATTTAATCAGCTTGATAGAAATTATTTCCTTGGATATTAA
>Ga0157363_1005878_pt1 | contig 11513 bp, 2 predicted proteins | sample AttsexASBM1_FD_111477 | JGI IMG/M metagenome (GOLD analysis project Ga0157363, IMG submission 111477) | Fungus gardens microbial communities from leaf cutter ant in Ribeirão Preto, State of São Paulo, Brazil - Atta sexdens ASBM1 | ecosystem: Host-associated > Fungi > Mycelium > Unclassified ...
ATGTGAATCTTTGTTTGATTTGAGAATGTGAATCTTTATTAGATTATTTAAATTATTCGAATACCCAGAATACCAGAAACGTGAAATAATATTCACATTGGTGACGCGATCGCGGTAGGAAATTTACTCAAGGTCGGTTTACTTTTCACCCCGTGTCGCCGTTCCTCATACGATAACTATCGATCGCGTATAACCGATTCTAGATTCGATCTGGTCCAGTATCTAGATCCGGAGTGTGCGCACGCATGAGTTCCGTTTGAATGAGTCAGACTCGTCATGATCGTCAAATGAATAAAAATCGAAGTTAATACGCGCGTAATTTGAAGCGAACAACTGCAATTATATCTGTCTGTGTAATCGAGAATATTAAATGTGCCTATAGTTACATGTGTTTATCATTTAAAGTTAGTAGAAAGTTAAGTAGAAAGACACTACTCGCCAGAATTGAAATCGCCAGATACTTTGGCAGATGTTTTCTATGAAATAACCTAATTGAAAAGAATTTAGATTATATAAAAATTTTTTTAATTTTTAAAAATATATAATATTTATAAAATATGTATCTATATGTATATAGAACTATCAATTTAATTTAATTTTTCATCTGCAATTTTAATGTAGTTTTGAATTTCATTGATTAATAAGACATCACTATCAACGTACACATTAACGATTTCAGTCCATAGAATTTGCGGAGAAAGCGTAAGATTGTCGTCACATCGAAGTAACGTGGTCTCGTATTTGTTTACAGACTGAAGCAAATAATAAATCATACAATGCTTAGAGGAAGTTCGGATATCTTGAAAAGAAAGCACCCAGATTCAAACTCGTCTAGATATTAATCTTAAAAAATATTATGTCATTAGAGAATATCAATTTCTCACTTATCGGTAACGATATCCAATGTACATAACATCATGTTAAATTATGCATGAATGGGGAAGGTAAATTCAGGGAAAACTCTGCGAATCTATGAATCTTTTCGATTAGCATTCGAACTCACAAACAAACATTAGCGATTTGTAAACTGTTTGCACTAGTAATACTTTTGCATCAATAAATCTCGATTGTTTGAGAAAGTCACGTAGAAGCTCAAAGTCGATTACGATGTATGTTTAACACGGTTATTAAAGAGATAAATATGATATATCGCATGAGAAATGAGATATAGATCTTGCCGGTTATTTTTGCACTGTTGCAAAATTTCGCATTGTCATTATAAATACACGTACGGAGAAAAAAAAGAGCGAATAACCTCGTAAAAGTATTGATTATGAATTGTCATATGACTTATTGGACGTGAATAGATAGAAACAGAATCGGCCTTGCCATCGTAATCCATGATGCGTTATACACGCGATGGAAAAACGCAGCAACCTCGAAAAAGTATCGATTAAAATCTATTAGTGTGCGATCTTAAGGAAAAAATACAGTTACGTGATGAACGACGAGTTCTCGCGAGCTATAATTTGCAAAGCAGACGGATATATCTACAGTATATATTAAAAAATTGTTACACGTCGATTTTAGCTAATATTACATACTCGAGAATGACTACAATCGATAATTGTAAGTTTCAGCAAACGATAAAACCGTTTTACAGTTATTTACCTATCTTGTTATTATACTTATCGCCATAGAATATATGCAATACAATTTTATTCATCAAATAGAAGTGCAAACATTTATAACAGAAAGGGAGTAGCGAAAACGATTTTGCATAATGTTTGGCAAAAAGGAAAGATGCTGAAAGATTTGTCTTTCGTCATGAGAATTGCCGGTTTCTCTCTCAACCGCTACATCTTCCTATAATCGAACAGCTGACTCGTGACCGACTACTTCCTTATAATCTTGTTGGACTTACGCTTCTTCAGCAGATTAAATTTTTCGTGCTCGCTGTAAGTGCCATAGGTCTTGTTGCATCAGTTGTTTGACTCGAATCGATGAGTCTTGATCTTATGCAAATTTATGACTTCGAGAGAAAGAAAACTCTCTATTATGAACTCTCTATTATGAACAGATTTGCAACGGCCGAATAACATCAAGATTTTTTGTCAATTACTCTGCAATGCAATTGAAATGTTTGTGTACTATTTATATGTTTTACATAAATTTATTTAAGATATATTTTTTTTATTATTTTAATAAATGACTAGATTTGGCGAATAACTTAAAAATATCAAAAATTTGTTCCAGACCGGTTTTAGATTATTGAAGTAGAATACGAAAATATCTAGAATCAAACCCAAAATGTGACCTCGACAATTAAATATTCATTAATATGACATTGTGACAAAGTCAATAACTTGCGTAAACAGCGCATTTACTTTCTCTGCGAAGACTCTTCTCCATTTCGCCGACGTGAAAATTTCACTTGCGTTCATCTCCGGTTATTAAGATTGAGAAAGAGCGGAACCGACACACATCTTTAAGCGATTTTCTGACGCAATTTTTTTACATATTTCGAAATGTGCCGTTAGCTAGAAAAATCTCGAGAACTACAAAAGCAAACATGAAACACTCACTACGTATAGAAATTGTACAATTAAGCCAGAGCATGGCGTAGTAGCCGTGAGACACTCATGTCTTTGTAATGAATGCAAAGTGCACGTAATTTCATATAATTCGATAAATAATATACTGTTGCATGTACAACAAGATCAAATTCTGCAATTACGTTTGTCGAAATATATGAATTCACGTTAAGAAACTAGGATGACATTTTCAGCGACATTCGTATATATAATATTTGGTGATTTAAATGAACGACTGAATTCGCGCGCTTACTAAGATCTTTATGATCGAACCTGTTGCTTTTAACATGTACATGAATAGAACAATAAAAGTACTTTGACAATAGCAAATGTAAAAATTTTTTACAAATAGAGTGACAGATTTATCAAACACGAGTTTTTGATTAAGAAACATAAATATATACAAAGAACAGAATACAGAAACAAAGTAGTATTTTATATAAAAACATTTTTTATATAAAAAAATATTTAATATTTTGCGGAACGTTATTTTGTACTCATCTAAAAATTATATTTATTTAAAAGTTTATTTTTTGTATAACTGACACTTTCAAAATTCTCTCAATTTTTGCAATACTTTTTAACAATTTTTGAATTACTTTTATTCATTATTTTAAAATAAGACTTACCTCAATACTGTAAGACTTCTTGATGGCGAACATTTCACGGTTCTTCTGAGCGGCTGCGACTGCCATCATATCTTCTTTATCACTCCTTTTTCTAGCGATTAATTTAGATACTTTTTTCTTTGCGATGATCAATCGACTTGGGTGTCTTTCAATCGTCAATCCTCGGCCTGATAGTGCTCACTGGACAATGCGGTAGATGATGTGTGTGAGCTCTTCACTGCCGCTTGTGAGAAATTACACGAATGGATTCCTCGTTGAGCGCGCGTTTTTCGACTTTAATATCCCGATGTGTTTCGGCTACGTCCTCTTCAGCCTCGATCCGTCCGATCTGCTACGGTTCGACTACGATAAACGACGAGGACGTCGGCGACGACAACGAGCCTCTACTACTTAAGTCCGCTTTGGACGGAGCGTACGAGCGAATGCGTCTACGGGGCGGATTGCCGCCGCATATAAACGTTGCCTCCCTTCACCGCCTGCTAATGTCGGGGTCAGGGGTGCCCCCACCCTATCGTCGTTTCGGGTGGTCCACCAGCAGCAGCAACCGCCGCTACCACTACCGCCGTCGCTGCCGTCACAGCGCCGCTAGCACTGTCATTGACGAAGACCACGACGATCATGAGGGGATTCCTTGCTAGTTGCTGATACTTTTGTATCTTGTATTGGATATCCTGTAGGGCACTATTGCACACCTTTCATTCACGATAACGGAATGTCCCATTACACATTACGATGATAAGAAGTTATCAAATAGGGGTTCTGACGTAGTTACAAATAATTGGTCTTTCTCCACGTACTGTTGAATTTGCATTCAGTATAATGCTTCACAGAGAATAACGCATTGTCTGAGAATTTCTTGAACAAGAATATATTGAATACAAATATACAATATATTATCTCGATCAATTAAGATTAATTATATTTTAAATTAATAAGAATAATTGCTAAAATAATTTCAAGAAAGTTTAAGTAATAATTCTTGATTCTTCGTTGCTAAAAAAAACGTCATTATGAAAAATGTGTCTTTCAAAATCGATATGGAAATAAACTTTGTGCAGAACAAGTGGAACGAATGATCAAGTTACCAATATCGTTTTCTGAATTCGGCGTATTTATAACTTGTGTTTAAAATAGGATATTTATCTCGGCGAATTGACTTTTCCGAAAAGGAGACATTTAAAAATGTAATGATATAAATTATTATATAATTATTATTATATAATTATGTAGATTATAAAAAAAATTATTATATGTGTACATTTAATTTTAGAAATATCTATAATCAACTTATACACAGTTTTTAAATTTTGTGTTTGCAAACGGAGATAACTATGTACTATATAATATTAGATGTAGTAAAAAGAAATCCCATTATTTTTCCATTCAATTTCATGCAAAAATAATGGATTTCTTTTTACTATATCTAATATAAAATATAAATTATAGAATATTAAATTTGAAAAGCGTGCAGCATAAATCGACAGAGATTTAGTTTAATTTTGTAAATAGTCATGCATCTATTAAAGCTATCCAATCTTGACAGATTTAGTACAATCTGGAGAATAATGTAGAGAAGATTAAAGGAAATAAAAACGTCAATTTAAATAAATAAAAAAGAAATATAATATATATATATATATATATATATATTTATAACAGTGAAGAAAAGTACATAATAAAACAGAATAAGTTTTGAACAAGTAACAAAAAAGAACTATATTATAGAAACACAGTGAAGTAAATAAATACACAAATTAAAAGTAGAGATTTCTGAAACTTTCCCGGTTCTCAAATTTGCATAGAATTTTAGTTCAACACTGCATCGCAAAGCTCGGTAAGCTTAGATAAATTAAACAGGCAGTTTTTACCTTATAGTTAAAAAAAAAGATACGTAGGTAATTTACCACTTGACGTCGTTTTTCCTCTAAGTTTGCGTAAACTATACATTAAAGGTCAAACCGCGCGCGGTTTTGCGTCCACGTCTCGTCGGAACTAACTCTTCGCAAATGTGACGTTCGCGCGATTTCGCTGTACGCTCAATCCTCGGCAACAATCCTGCTAATTCGATCGTCACTTCTGTGCGTCAACGTGTTCACATGCGTACGTATGCACGTAATGCACGCATGCACGCACGAGGCGAATGATCGCGCATGCAATCGAGTGATCGTTCGGAGAAAGATCTTACGAGAGAAAAGGCACGTGTTCGTTTTTTTATGGCTTTCTAAAAATATAACTGCGAACGGTCCGGCCTCTAACGTGCGTTTGTCGACAATGGTGCATTTGGTAGGCGTGTCAACATTATTATAATGAATATTTAATAGTGGTGACATGATCGCCAATATCGTTAAAAACCTGCTTTTCATAATAATACGATGTATACATCATAAGCGTAAATGAAAATAGAAAAATATTGAATTTATATATGCACAACGTTGTGTAACAGAGATCCAGAGACTTCGGAAATTTGATTATTCTTGATTAATAGCCGCGCGAGATCATTCAAATACAATAGCAGTCCTAGAAAAACTTATCGATTGAAACTGAAGATTGATGAGAAGGAAACCGTGTATGTTATTTAAATCAATGCTCGAAAAAATACGTCTCTAGATATCTGGCACACAAAAACGCCACGAACTTTTTTCCACACCTAATATATAATGCGTAGACATTAATAAATTAAAATAGTAACGTTCGATCGTTGTGAAGATTCAGAAATAATACAAGAACGATTTAAAAATAATTCTATAAAAATTTATATCTAAATAAAATTAATGCGAAAGAAATGATTGTATTATACAGAATTGTTTGATATTAGTAGCCTTGTATATTGATATTCGATTCTTCGTTTCGATTTTTCGTTTGTTGATAAACAAATTTTAATATTGGATCTTTCCAAACATTATGAAAATGATGCATAATATTTTTAACCGATGGATGATCGTTCCGTGACGATCCATCAATTTATTGGCATGTTTATGAAATTTCCTCAGACGTCATTTAGGTGTGGTAGGAGCGCATGTCGACGTCACGAATCGCGTCGCTTGAAGGCACGAATAACTGGGGACTCCCGAGTGGCCGACTTGAATTCTACCGATCTTCTTAGCAGCCAATCCGGTTCCAAAATGTGGAATCCCAGACTGGGAGTTTCCAAGAGTAATCTTCCGAGCAAAAGAGCCGTTCGTAGTATCGGTGAATCATGTTCCTAATAACGCGATAATGCAATCCGTGGACGCATTAGTGCATCATAAACATTCTTTACTATATCAGGGGAAGTACGCTGTAATGTGGACTTTACGCTATCTAAACAAATAAGTTATGCAGTTAATGATGTATGATTAGTTTTAAATAAATAGGTAAATATGTTTATTTTGTTCTATGATTTAAATTTTTTTATAAAATTTTTATAAAATTCTGTTTACAGAAACAGCACAAATATTACAAGATCTATAATTTCGATTCTACAATGTTTAAAAAAAAATGTATTAAGAAAAAGCGAAACACTTATATGTTTTACTTATCTTTAAAAATATATATAGTTGACTACAATAAAAAATACTGTTAACCATGAAAATTTACAAAATTTTACAGAAAGAATACAAATATATGTGAATTTTGTTGTTTTCCAAACGCTAATTTAACATTTTAAGAATCTTTATTTTAGATTGCATATATGAGAAACACAGTCAATATTAGAAATTTAAAATGTCTATTACGATCGAAGCTGGATCTTTATTGCTTTGAATAATTAAATCTTGAATTACTAATATGTATTTGCATATTATAGTCTTTTCGAATTGCGCGCCGAATTGTTTTTCCGGATTTATAAACTTATTAACATTTTACTTAAATCGGTTTATTCATTATGATTATGCAACTAGATATTTGCATTATTTATCGCTTTTATTGTATAAAAATACTGCGGAATTATCTTCTTCATGTATAATCAACAATGTCTATGCATATATCTTTCTTATTAATTGATAGCCCATATCAATTGCTTGATGACCCTTGAGAGTAAAGCGATTAATATGTGTTTATTGAATAGCCAATATATATCTGCATTTATTCCTAGAAAAATTATTATCAAAATAATAACGGAAATAAAACAGCAGTTAAATAATTGAGCCACTGCTGTTCGAGATTTGTAAAGATGATGATAAAAAAACTTAAGCAATAATCGAATTGATCAATCACAGAAGAGACCATAAGACTATAACATAAGCAGTACTAAATTCAACATATTGATTTCCTTACTGTTTATGACTTAGTTCAGTTTTATTGTATGCAGTAAACAGATCTACATTTTTTATTTGTTATTGCTTATGTTATTGTTTTATGTCTCGCTGTGATTGACTGATTCGCTTATTGTTTAAGTCTGCTTTGCATCTTTCTGTGTTGTAGCTTTTAATTTTGGACATCGGCGTTTATGTCTATTTTTTTCTTTTTTTTTAATGGAGATAGAAATAAAAGGAAGGCGTATAAACCACACTTCAAGTTAATGCTCATTGTTAGATTTAAGTCAATGGTATATATCTACATAGAAATACGTAAGTAGTAGGACGTAAGCAATATATTTTATTTGCTATTGCTTATGTTCTCTACTTGTTTTATGTCTCACTGTGATTGGCCGATTCTGCACTTACATTTTACTGCCTTATACTTTTCTCTATGTGACTTTACAAATCTTAAATAGTATCGAATTAAATAATTAATAATTATAAATAAAATAATAATTAACGAGATTTAAGAACGAAATATAATTATGAAAAATAGAACAAGAGTTTAAATTTGAATGTTTAAACTTTGGTTTAAATATTCCGATTATGCATTTTAAACTTTCTGCATTTTAAACTTTCATCTGAAAGACTTCCCTAAACTCAAAATGTGATTAATAGTTAATCTCATCTTAAAAATTATTAAACTAACAATAAGTAACTTTCGACTGTGTAGAAGCATTATTAATTATACTAGCCTTTAGCCAATGAGATAAATTATTTTTACGCAAAACAAATTCTAAAGATAAAAGAATCAATTGTTTTCGAAATTATACTTCATGAGAGCCTTACGATAGACGATTATTAGGCTGTTTACGATCCTAAAATTTAATACATATTAGTGTGTATTTTAATAATACATTTTTATTAAATTTTATTATAATAATAAGATATATTTTTATGACGAAATACGGTTTACTTATTTCCGCGGAACGTATTTGATACGTTCCGCGGAAATAAGGAAACATATCAATGCGGTTTAAATTATAGGTTCACGATCGGATATATACACGCATACATATTTACCTATATATGTACGAGCTGTTTATCGCCGTTATACCAAAGTGAGACGCGATCTTACTTTCATGTATCAAGGCCATTCCGCCTGTTGCTTCGGAGACGGAATGGCACTTGCTGTATGTTAAGACTTACGTGGTTATGATCCTGTAATTAAGCATTTCATAAGTTTCGAGCTGATTAAACGAATGAATTAGAACGATGAGGGTTCGAAAAGATTAAAAATAATCAACTTACTTGCATTAATATATGAACAAATGATTGAAATAATTTACAATCGTTTATTGTTGCTTAAATTATCAATTGTTAGCTATGTATCTTTTAAATAAAGAGAATTCGTAGTTCATAAATGCATAGGTGAATATTATTTTATTACTTTCATATGGCTATATAATTTATATAATTCATTTATATAATAATGCATTATACATTTTATTAGACTTGATAATACATTATGCAAAAATTATATCATAATAATTTTAAGATTACAGATTAATAGAATGTATACGTAAGTTAGTTTTTCACGAAACCGGTATATTGGAAACTGAATTTGTTGACTTAAATTGTCTAATTAGTAAAGCATCAATTTACATATTCGCTAGAAATATCACATTTATATATTTATATATTTATATATTTATATTATTAAAATTTTTTATATGTACTTGACTTTTTATGAAACTATGTAGCGAAAGCATATTGATTACTAATCTTATATCATGCATTTTATATTATCTTATATTATGTTCTTATATTATCTTATATTATATTCTTATATCTTATTATTTCTGGAACGAAAATGTTGTACCAAATATTGAACGAAGGTGTGCTTCATAGTTATTTAATTAATTACTGTTATTCACAGAATAAATGTTGGTTTTATAAACTTTGTTCCGCACAAGATTTTAACATCGAGTATGCAATGGATATGCGATCGCACGCGTATAATTTATCGCACTTAAAAATATAATCGCTTAAGAGAGGTTTATATTATTCACAACATCATTATGTCATACGTTAGCAAAGATATATGGTTTATAAATTTACTATCGTATGACTTTTATAAATTTTGTGCTGCGTAAAGCAGAGTGTCAACTGATCTGTCCTTATCACCGATAAACTATATGGTAATGTTAGGAATAGTGAAAATCCCATTAGATGCCGTCTAAATTATTCGCTAAATTCCTATCAGTCTTTGAGATAGAAGAAATCAAATGCTTTGGCGCATATATTTTATGAAAAAAAGAATTTCATATTTAATTACTTCAAAAAGTATAGTTCTTTAACGTTATAACTTTTAGTATATAACTTTTAGTTATATTTTGGAAAAAGAAGATATATTTTTATCTGAATTGAACTTTTAAAGAGATAAAGATTAATTTTATTGAAGTTGATTAATCCTAATTATAATTTTTTATTTCCCTTTAATTATAAGAAGGATATTCTTTTTCATTATTTTGTTGCTAGAAATTAAATTTCTTATATCGTGGATTTTTTTTAATTATTTGAAGGAAATTTAAGCATTTCACTCTTTCTCTTTTTGTTTAACTTTTCTTCCCTCAAGTTATATTTAAGAATAAATGATATAGATCACAAAAATTTTCCTATCTGACATATAGGTGACGGAAAATATTCAGTTTCTTTAATACATTAAAATTAATACTCTCTGTACTACTCAATATGTAGTAAATTTTTTAATATCAGGAATAATATCAACTAAGAATGAAATATCTGGAATATTTCTGAATAGCAAAATAATTCCACACACACAATTAGATGATTCAATTAAGGAAATATGAGTCATTAACTTGGGATTACCGCTTTTTTGTACAATTCATTAAAGTGTTATACTTAAGGATAATGTATAAATGTCTTATTTGAAGGACTCATTATCTATTCTAAAGAGAATTTACATCATTATAGCTTTAATATAATTAAAATTTAATAAGATTTTTTTTATTAATTTATTTTGTAAATTTTTGTTAATTTGACTTTAAGTAATTGCAAATAAAATTTAGAAAAATTTTGAATATTTTATTATATTAGTGAAGCAAAAAGTGCTTTAATAAGTAAAATTAATGATTTTGAAAGTAAATAATAAAACAAGTGATTTTATATATTTATTTACATTATACAATTGTGAAAAATTAATTGATAGTGGATAATAAAATTATACATTATGCTGTTTTATTATTTTAAAGTTGATTTCTTATGTAGACTATAAATTTGTAAACATATTTAAATATAACAAAATATAAATATCATAATTAATATAAAAATATAATTAATTTATATTTTAATAAATATAATTTAGCTGTAATTATAAACTTATAGAAGAATGTTATTATTATAATTTACATATTTTATTTTATTATTCTCGTTTTAACTAATTAATTCTTTAATACTGTTTATAAAAATATCTTCATGTCAATATTTATGAATTATGAATTATAATTTAGATTTATCAAATCAATAAAATTATATGACCAGAAAATATGATCCAGAAAAATGATCTTAAAATAAATAAGATAATTAACAATAAGAAATTATGTAAATGTCTTTCAAAATATGTCTTTCAAAAAGATAATGATTGATAAAGAAATATTTTTTAAATCGTGGTAATTATAGATGCACATTATTTTTATAATAGCACTTAACAGTTTTTATCAATATGGATAATCAATGTATGCTAACACTCAGATACTAACTATTATATAATAATTGGTATATATAATAGTTGGGTAATAGGTTCCTTAATGCACAAAGAGATTGATTATAAACAAGCCTTGGGAACGTTTCATAAGCGATATGAGAGCTTAATTATGATAATTATGGCAGTAATAAAGTCATCTACTCATGTTATTTTAATCATCGTGATATTGTCTATTAATAACTCAGTATAGAGAATCTACTTAAACATAGCCCGCCTAAATTGACATCTTAATCTTTTCTAAAATATAATTTAATTTGACGTTTAAAGTTATATTGGCATATATATTTTATAATTTTGCTTACTATCAGTGTAATAAACAGAAATATGATGTTAGATACTCTTATAA
>Ga0157363_1005879_pt1 | contig 11512 bp, 9 predicted proteins | sample AttsexASBM1_FD_111477 | JGI IMG/M metagenome (GOLD analysis project Ga0157363, IMG submission 111477) | Fungus gardens microbial communities from leaf cutter ant in Ribeirão Preto, State of São Paulo, Brazil - Atta sexdens ASBM1 | ecosystem: Host-associated > Fungi > Mycelium > Unclassified ...
GTGTGTGTGTGTGTGTGTGTGTATTTAACAAGAATGAAAAAATAACTCAGCAAATTTTTTTATGAATACGAAATTGACAAGTTCACAATTTTCAAATATCCACTAAAAATTTCTTGTATAATAACATTGTAAACGCTTGACAAATGGGGAACAATGTGCTTTAATATATGTACATTTCTTATAAATAAAAAGATACGCCTGTATTTGTCTTGTATGTTAAAAAAAATCTTGATTCATGTTTTTGTCATGCGAATTTAAAAAACATGGATAGGCAAAACCTCTCTTGTAGACTTGTTACAATACAAATATAAATTTACCCTACGAGCGATTGAGTTCTTACATAACTTTGGACGTCGACGCAAATGTTAAATTGAAAGTGAATTAGAAATAACGTTGTTATTTCGATTTAAATATCGATGATTTTCGAATGCGATAGAGACAATTCTTATCACTCTTGAGTTTGATTCTTCAGCTATACCAAATCTGCATGAACATGCACATAGTAATTAAAACCAGAAATCCAGATAGCAAAAACAATACGGATTATTTTCTTAATGTTCGTATCGTTTAGTGGATGCTACTTTCACAGTTGCATTTTCATTTAGAAGTGCCTTGGTGTGCCATAGGTCGCAGTACGTCATTCGAATGACTGACTATATAGCTATATAAGAAATTCGTGTACACTTTGCAACATAGTAGCTGCCCGTATTACGGATTCTGTATTAGAAAGCAAGCCACAACATCGAATTTTTTTTACAGACCATAATCGACACATCTTAAGCGTATAACGGTGAACGAAACTCTGTTCGTTACAATGGGTCTGTTTTTTATTCCTGCACTAGAATTTTTTTCTCACTAACCAAATATTAAACATATATTTATTTCACTTTTGAGTTCCAAAAGTGTACATTAGTTCAGTTATAAAAAACAGACTTATAATGCTTTTGCAAATCATGATTACAGTCTCACGATCTCATTTTTCCCTTTTTTTTACTATAGAAAACGCGTGTATACAAAAACGCATAAACTGATCTCAAACTATCAGCTTTACATTCTTTCTCAGCAATAACTTTACATTCTTCCCCAGTGAAGTGATATTGCTGAGCAATCTTTCCCTGAATTGATTTATACATAGGAAATAGATCATATAGAGAAAGAAGTGTATATAAAATCTAGTACTTGGGATTACTTAAGCGTTCAATGTTAAAACATGATTTGTATTATTATGTTGTACCTTTTAACCATCCAACCATCACTTAATTACCAATATGTCACGCTTCTACTAGTTAATTATTTAGATGATTATTTCACAATAAAATTTAAGAAGCGAGTAATACATGCAAAGGGAAATTTAAAAGAAAAAGTAGCAAAAGAGACTTTTACAATGAGCATAAGTGCACTGCAATATAGTTTATCGAAAATTAACGTTTTAAACTATTAATAAAATTTCATTGATGGGGATGTTTCCTCCGCCTTCTTATGGTCTTATTATTCACATCTGTCCCTGCCCATTAATTGCTATAAGTAAAATCATATCTCTTTTTACCGTTAATCGAAATCTATACCGTAGTACATGTAGAACTGCGGATCACGTTTCGAGGGACGCAGTAATTACAAAGTTTTCGATTGATCGATCAGGCTACGAGAGGAACGGATTAGCCGTAGTTGTATTCGCTGTCCATGGATCCTGTCGAATCTGATTGATTGTAGGACGGGGTGGTGGCGTCACAGTTGCAAATGGATTTGCTGAATATGAGATGGTTGCTGTAAAATCGTTCGTTTGTTAGTATAAAATAATTCTTGTTGCTCATGAAAATAGTTCAATCATTTAAACGCTTTTGAAGAATATATGATGTCCAACATAAATCAATATCTTAAAAATCTAAAATAGATGTTACTTTTTGATCTGGAAATAAAAAGAGGCATTTTTATATATACAGGGTGTACCGCAATTGTTGGCAAAGCGCTCTTGTATAGACAAAGCGGATTAAATTGAATCGAAACTGAGTCCTTTACCATTTTACAATTTTCACAATGTTAATGAGATATTAATTTATGAAAAAGCCAAATTCGCCCGGCCTACCGCCAAATACAAGTGCCATGATGGAATTAATATAATGAAACATTGTGCATAATGGCGATACTGGAAATAATCAAATATGTCCCAATATGCACTTATATATATATATATATATATATATATAATAGCGCTGGTTATACTGAAACAGCTGATCAAATACTATTCAAATTTATTTCTCCTACTGCGCGCATCTATGGGAGTGCTTCACGTATTAATTACATCATGTGCGCAGCGAAATAAGACCGCTCAGAGAGATGCATTTTTCATCGTTAGATACATTGTTTACAAACGACATTAGCATTAACGTGCCTTATATAACGATGGTACATGTGCACCTTATTAGGTTGTCTTATTTTGCCGCTCATTTACATTTAGCATTCAGACCGGGCGAATTTGACTATTTTCATAAATTAATATTGTTAATTATTTCGAACATTGCAAAATGATAGAGGACTTTTCGATTCAATTTAATCCACTTTATCTACAAAAAAGCGTTTTGTCAAAAATTGTAGGACACCCTGTATATATAATATAATTTCTTATTTTTTACTTTTATTTGATAAGATTGGTTCTTTTAAGATATTGATTTGAACTTTCAATTCTTTAATCTGATATATAATTTGATATTTGTTTTAATTCATTCCACTAAACAAATGCATATTACAAAAGAGGGGGAGGAGGGGGAGGAGAGAAGAGATAAAATTAAGAATATTTTGAGAAAATTAAGAATATTTAAAAAGAATGATCTATTTAGAAAAGAAAAGAAAATCTACGTATTCAGTTAGAATATCGCAAGATGTATATTCGAAGAAAGATTCAAATCACAGTACTCTTAAATCAAAAAATAATATACTCTTGACATAACATATGAAAGACATCATTGTAATAAGCATTACACTGCACATAATAATTATCATGCATTCATTCATGCCATATTTTTAATCATATTATTCATACTCACGAACTTATTTCCAATGAAACGCTATTTTGTAGACATAGAATGTTATAGCGTAAAATATATCTTTTTTATTTCATGATATTTAAATGATTTTTCGCTGAATATTACATTCATTACACTTGATTTTTATGAATTATCATATAATAGGAATTATATTCAAGTAATATATGTCAATGAAAGATATTTCGAATACTGGACTTCTCTTTCTCGATGTTTATACCTTTTAGTTACAAATGAAAACTTACCCGCTGGCGCAGGAGCTGATGGCTTAATCGCCGTAGCGCTGACAAGATTATCTAAATTAACAAGTGCAGAGTTTTCTCCTAAAAAGGATTGTGGTGTTTTTTTCACAGCACCGGTGCTGGCAGGAAGAGTTTCAGCTATGCCACCCAGATCGAAAGGATCTCCTCCTGATGATGTACCACCTATTTAAAAATCATATAACTTTATTCCATAATTTCAGCACACATTAATGCTATGTTTTATAGAAAAATTTTGTACTCAAGTACCATTGTTCACCGTCTGCGGACTCGCTTCGAGTTTTCCCCTGTTAGTAATCACATCAAATTCATCTAAATCGCTGAGGGGACTCGTTGCAGCACCATTGTTTTGAGTAGGAAAATTATTGAAGCCTGGCCCTGTGCCGTTGAAACCATTGCTAGTGCTGAAGGTAGTAGCGGCTGAAGATACTGGTGGCAAATTGAAACCTATATTTTGAGACGATATCGCGAAGCCGATGTTTTGTGTCAAGTTTGAATTATTGAAAGATGGTGATGGAGATGTTACACCATCTTGAGCCTGTACCAAAAAAATTTCAGATCAATATATTATTATAAAAATTGATGACTCGATGAATTTTAAAGGATAAGTCTGTATTACCTGCTTATTCGATTCCGATTCAGTGACGGTAGTAGATGGAACTGGTGACCAAGGATCGTTGGTACGAGGTGGAGATACAACTGTAGCAGGAGATGGAGCAGGTGCACGCCATGGATCGATAGTGGCAGCTATAATTAAATTATAATTTGAGTAATTCTAGCAAATGATTTATCAAATATTGCAATAAAAGTTCAGAAAAACTTAGAACACTGCTTTCATTAAATATTACAATAAAAACAAAAATTAAACATTCTCGATAAGGATCCAAATATAGTGCTTTATCATTTATAAGAAAACTGGTGGAAAAATTAACTGATTAATTATACCTGAGGATCCTGAGAATTATCGGAAATCATCAAAGACGTAAGAACATGCAAAAAGAATATATAAATGTAGGAATTAAATGAATATGCAATCACATGTAAAGAATTCATTGCTGCGTATACATATATAATATACAACTCACTTGGTCTTTGTGGAGGAACAGGCGTCCACGGGTCTATCGCGGGTGACGTGGTACTTGTTGTTGGAACACTCCATGGATCATTTTGTGGCTGTAAAACGAGAATGCTATTATTCTTCCATCATTTTGTTAATCACTCTAGCAAAAATGTTATTCCATGCCTATACATTCTTCTAAAGATTTAATGTCCTCTGACATACCTTATATACATGAAAATCAGATAAATCCAAAGACTGTAGTGCATCATGCAAAAATGATTTTGTATTATCATGCAAAGAACGAAAGTGAATGACACAATTAGCAAATACCTGTGGTCTAGGCGGTGGTGCTGTTATCGGGATACCCCAAGGATCAGTTTGTACTGAAGAACCGCTTGCTTCTCCTAAATTTACATCGAGTAAATCCAACATGTGACTTTGCTTTTCGGATTGCGGAGCTCTGAAATTCACATGGCATTGCCCAGTAAATGCAAAGTCAGACATTTTTTTTCATATCGCGTTATTAGATTATATTGGATTTCGCTGATTACTTACTTAAAATCTTGCTGACTTTGACTGAGAGCTAACTGCAATCTAACGTCATCGCTGCGTCTTCTTTGTTCTTCTTGTTCTGCTTCTTCTCTAGACATAGCCAAGGCCAGCTGCAGTTGTAATTCTTCCTCTCCTACCGTTTGCGGTCTTGCAGCTTCCAATTCCGCTAGAAAATGTATTTATTGTGTTAATTCTTATGTAAAATAATTAATGTTTGCATCTACACGTTTGCATATACACGTAAAAAATAAACAAGATATGATAAGAGGATTTACAAACGTATAAAAATTATCTTGTCCTAGTTGAAGTAATCTTGATTTGGAAGATCTTGACCAAAAGAAGCTATAAAATATTAACGCTTATATTGTAAAGATGAACTTACTTGTACGTCTAGCCGCTGATTCGGATAAATGACAAGGTTCCCAATCTTGAAACTGAAACATGATAAATTTAGTTTTTGCAAGAGTAAATGAAGGTCGACCGAGAAATGTTACAGATTCCGTTCAGTTCTCGGCGCTTACACGCTGTAAATTTCATTCTGTCTTTATCATTCATTTCTCACAGAGGGAAGATAGAATAAAGCTTACAACGCGCGTGAGTGCCGAAACCAGACGCAAGTGCAGTTTTTAATCATTGATTTATATTGATTAACATGCTACTTACATCACTACTAACAGGTGACATTGTGTCCAGACCGTCACTTCCGAAACCACTAACCGACTGTGCAAATCTCTCTTTTGCCTTCAATGCTCTAGCCCGCTCATTTCTCAATCTCTCATCATCTTTTAATAAGGCCACTAATTGTTTTGCTTTTTCTCGCACGTTAATTCCTTGATCTTTATGCCCATCCATATACTGAAAATCTATAAAAAAATATATATTAAAAATATATACTAAAAATATATTTATAAAAATATATATATAAAATAGGACTGTGTTAAAAAATTTATGGAAATCTCTTAAATAAAGTCAATATTATATCATATATATGAATATTTGATTTTATATATTATAAAATAAAATTCTAATGAAATTTTACGTTTGTTACCTTTTAAGGTTTGGATGGCAAAAATATTTTCTTTGCATTGTTGTGCTACCTTTTCACTTCCTGTCTTGATAAGATATTCTAAGAGAACTAAGGCTTTGTATACATGTCGCCAGTTTTTTCCATGATCATTCAATCTTTTCCATAACATTTGCATAATTTCTGTAAATGCTACGACATTGTATGTTAAGTCGGCAATTTCTGCCATAAGTGTACTACTTGGACCCCAAGGATCATTGCTAGTAGCTTTCCGTACAGCTTTCTATAGAAAAAAATAGCAATTATCTCATATTGATATTCAAAATTCTTATATGTTTAATTTTATTCATTTTTCTCTCCATTTAACATAATATTTTTAACATAAGATTTTCTACTATTATTTTTATATACTATTATTTTACTATTATTAATGGCGAAAAATAATACAAAAGATTTAAATAATCACCTGGGCATTGCTGTAGTTATGGGCAAGATTCATAATATCTCGCCTAATACCTGCTAGATTCACCTGCATGACGTCTTGCCCTTGTCTTCTCATCTAAAAGATATTATCGCTATATGTTACTCAATTGTAGTATTATGTACCTTAATTTTAGAGACCCATATTTATTATCGCATTAATTCCAATATAAAAGGGAATAATCATATATTGATCTAGTACAAATAATTTTATTTACAGGATTTATATTATATGAAAACTTACATATATAATCTTTCAAAGACCTATAAATTCTTCAACCTTGATCGTTTAATCTTTAATGTACATGGTCTATAATTACTATAATGTAAAAATAGCAAGTCAATTATGACGCAAGTAGCATCTGATAATAAATATGGGTATTTTGTTTACATGAAAGCCATGCAATTATAAATATGCATTACTTTAAATATTACAAACCTAGTAATATAGCACCAAATTATTCAATAAAATATAAATTAATTAATAAGAATTTTAGAACTGAAACCAAGGCATGCACATTAATCAAATTGTAACAGGCAAATAATAAAAAAAAACTCAAGTTGCAGAAAAAGATTATTATATACAGTATGTTAAAATAAAGATTGATAAAAACAAATACAATATATATGTGTGTGTGTGTGTGTGTGTGTGTGTGTGTGTGTATTATTTATATATACATACATATATATACATACATACACACACACACACACACACACACACACACACACACACACACACACTATATACTATATATATGTTTTTAATATAATTATTGTACCATAAAATTCTTCTCTTCTCTAAATATCGTAATATTAAAATCGTAATATTAACAATTGCATACATATAAATAAAATTGTACTAAGCGAAGAAAAAATAAAATGCAATTTATATTTACCATAATTTTATTTTAAGATCTGTACTTTAGCATAATTTACTTGAATTATCAAAAATATGTAAAAATATGCATACGCATTTTATATACATATGAATAGTTATTGAGTTTTAAGACTAAAGAATAAAACATAAATATAAAAAGTTATTAAATTCTAAGAATAAAGAATACCTATATATATTTTAATATCATATGAAAATATATTTGTTTTGAGATGTGCCTATATAAATTTATGCCGTCCGTTTTTCTTTTTTCCTATCTTATCTTTGAGATGAGTGTTATTTATAGTTATATGGAGTGTAGTTAAATTTCAATACAAATCAAAATATATTTATACAATATTTAATGCAATACTGACTTGCATAATGTACATTTGTCATTATCAGTTTTACTATCTATTATTATCACGTTCTGCTAGTAAACATTGCAAACTAATAAAGGTGCATCACAACAAAAATTGGAAAATAAAAATAATCTGAATATATATGTAACACACATAACACAATAACTTCTTGTAAAAAATATCAGATTATCTTTACAAAAATTGATAAATATGATTTATTGTGAAAACACACAGAAATTTTCTAATAATATGCTTTGACATCAAATTATCATGTTATCATGAGTGAGCACAGTTGTTAATTCAACAGTCGTGAACATTATTGGCATTTACCTTCTGCATCGCCATTCTTGACTAATGAAATATCGTTGACGTTGTTGATGAAGCTCTAGGTTTTGCCCAGAAATATAGAAAACTTCCGAATAGTCCGAATCACAACAAAAGCCTAGACTATCAGATGATACGATAAATAAGAGAAATTTTATATACAAAATTTATCACACCTTAAATGTATGATTCATCATTCTGCATATGGATGATAATGACACATTAATCTGTTAAATAATGGTATTATGCAAATGAATATTACATGAAATTTTTTATCAAAAAATTTAAATGAATTCTGTAAGATTGTGGACATGAAAAAAAAAGGTAATAACGATGCACATACCTATGTGCATTCAACGTTTACAAATTCCTAATACAAAAGATTGTACTCTTAGCAATAACAATAATTATTAAATAAAAAAAAGAAAAAAATATTGATTTTAATAGGCACAACTCATATACTCCCTAAACTATTGCTTTTTTTAAAATTATGTATAATAACGTGATTGATGTGTTTCGTAAAAAATATCGCTGTACAAAAATCTTGGTTTGCATTTCTCACAGAGAGAGATAAAGGCCAATTTCACATCTACACATATACATTCAAATATTGATTTAAATTTAACGTATACGTTTAAAGACTACTCAAGCAGAACAACAAGTTGTTATGATATCAAAATAATATCAAAATAACTCCAAAATGATCATTAAAAATCATTTCCGATTTATTTTAATGTCATTTTGACGTTATCGTGATTTATTGTTCTGCTTGAATATAAGCTATCATTGTTTCAAAAGATCTTGAAGATCCATGATATCGCGATTTTACAAAAACCAGATTACTCATTATATGCATCTATCCTCATAAGTTTTCGACAAGCAAACCGCTAAATTGAGAAAAGTAAAAATTATAGTTTAAGTTCTTAGAAACGTAAGTACGAACTATAGAGAAATCTATCGTTAAGACTACCCTTTTTACAGATGATAGAGCACATGCAAAAAGCTTGTGGAAAGAAATCACTTACACTGATGGAGGCAAAGATGTGCACCTTCCTTTAATGAATTGTACTGCTGTAAAAAAAAAACAAGAACTTTATCATTTCGCGGCATGTTTTTGTTGTATTCTCTGCTTATCTTATCATAGCAATATGATTTTATTCTTAGAGCAATGTTATCAATTCATCTAATGTTAATTAATATACGAAAAAATGATACAGATTTTCTTTGTGTCTAAGTATCACTCGAATTAATAATGCCTTGAGATTTTTAAGTTTGAGGATTCTAGAAAAGTTCATGCCGTTAAGCCCAATCTAAAATGTGCTTTTTGTTTCCTGTTTCTTACTTCTTATCATTTGCTTGTTTTTCCTTTTTGCGTTTTATGACAATCATGTTTCTCGTCTCTTCTGAAGTTCGTCAACTTTTATCTCGGGCAATAGAAAACGAAGAAATAAGATAAAAAGTGAGAAACAGGAAGGCAAAAAGCACGTTGTAAATTAGACCTTCTGAGTTGATGATCTAAGATCTTCTAATGGCATTCGTTATATTTAATCAACAGATGAGAGATATCGATATTGTTATTTAAATATTCTATCTTTAATAATCACACATAAGCCTGCCTGTTCTCACTAACGTCTTCTTCTTGAGCTATTCAGCATGACTGTGCTAATCATCACTCACAACTGTAGTTTGCAAAAAGTCAAGAGTATAAACATAGCCAGAGCAAAGAGCTGGAAGCGTTATCTATTACGCGAAACTACAGCGAGCCAAGATCCTTTGTAAGGCTTCCTTCTGACATATTAACAGTATTATACATATAATTGACCGTGAAAGTATTGATCATTGTCCCCTCTGTCTTGTCGCACCACTCAATTGACTTTCCATTTCCCGTGTACTAAGCTCACACGTGTCGAGACTGCGATAGTTACATCGGAGTTGGAAAATAGCGACGAGCGATAAACAGTCTGCGGTTTGAGAAACCTTGCAAAACGATCACGTGGGGGAATTATCATTTCAAGGCGTTACATTCGAAAATTGAGATATTTGCGCGTTTACGTTATCTCGAGTCCCTGATTAACGTGTGTTGACGCGTCAATGCTTAGTGCGAAAAACACGGCGCGCATGAAGGAGGGACAACGGGAAAAGGAGCACAGGCAGGAAATTATTGTTATTGTACAATTGCTGCTAAATCGCCTAAATCCAGAGGTCAATTCCACCTTGCCGCGCGAGTGCCTCCTTCGGGTGAACGCTCCACGTCGAAGCTCCGCGGTCGGCCTCCTCGCTCGTTCGCTCGCGCGCACTCTCTCGACCTCAGAACATGACACGACGCAACGAGGAAGACGATGATGATGCGGTGAAAAGACGAACGAAAGAAGCGGATTTGATGGACAGACGCGCGCCGTTCCGCTCCAGCCGTGACTGGCGGAGCGGCGACAGGCGAGCGCGCTATCGCGCGTATCGTACTCGTACCCGCCCACCGAGGGATCCTCGTCGCGCAAATAGATGTATATGTACGTGACACGTCAATCTTACGAGGTGTTGCCGTTACGATCGAGATCGAGCTTGAGGGAGATGACGGGCGCGGCTCCCGTTTTCTCGAAGGATAGACATAGTCCGTGATCGTCACGCAAGATATTCGCGAAACTCCATCGCGTCTATCCGATTCGTCCGAATGATGATGATGATGATGATCACGATGATAACGACGATGACGGTGACGACGACGACGACGATGACGGCAAGATATTCGTACTTACCTTGTGCGCGCGGATGATATCACCCGAGAATTTGGAAACACGGAGCTCTCGAGAGCAAGACGGGAAACAGGGACAGAGAGGCGAAATAATAAGTAAGACACTTATGACAAGTCCATTCACAGGCACTGACGAATTGTACGATTGCGGGGCAAGATGGCGCTCGAAAATATTTCCGCTCCGTTCGCCGCGCCCGCGCACGAGCGTCGCATTCGCAATTTCTACTCTGAATGATCCTAATCGTACTTATGTTTCACAAGGCAAGATTCTTAATTTATTCGGATGAATTTACAATTAGCCAATATGTCAAATAATAATATACGCTATTCAAGGAACCTCCATTATTCTTATTTTTTAATAAAACGATAAAGATAGAATGATATAAATATCACATAAATATAAAAAGACAGGTGTAATATTGCGTATGATAGCTGAATATAATTTGAGACAAATTTCTGATAGTTGTCTTCTCATATCTTAGTTTAGAAAAATTATTTTTTTGTTGCACACAGATAATGAAGAGAAGTATCATTTTTTGATCTTTTAATCGTTTTTCTTTATTCATTATTATGTTTACAGTAGACTAGATTGATTTTACAAGTAGTTTATATTGCAATCTGATCTTAGCAATTCGTTTCTATGTACGCTGTTACAAAGTAATGACGATACATCCTTGAACTATTTCATTTAATATAACACACACACACACACACACACACACACACACACACACACACACACACACACACACACACACACAACCACACACAAACACACACACACAC
>Ga0157363_1005880_pt1 | contig 11511 bp, 4 predicted proteins | sample AttsexASBM1_FD_111477 | JGI IMG/M metagenome (GOLD analysis project Ga0157363, IMG submission 111477) | Fungus gardens microbial communities from leaf cutter ant in Ribeirão Preto, State of São Paulo, Brazil - Atta sexdens ASBM1 | ecosystem: Host-associated > Fungi > Mycelium > Unclassified ...
AGTTTTAAAATTCATTGTGGTGTGTGTGTGTGTGCGTGTGTGCGTGCGTGTGTGTGTGTGTGTGTGTGTGTGTGTGTGTGTGTGTGTGTGTGTGTGTGTGTGTGTGTGTGTGTGTGTGTGTGTGTGTGTGTGTGTGTGTGTGTATATATATATATATATATATATGTAAATTTTAGAAAAACCGTTTCTCTATTGACTAATCGTTTATATGGCTTTTAATGTATTGCGTGTAATGTATACGTGTACACATACACACATACACACGCATGCACGTATCCGCTTGACCCTGAACTTTCTAAGCTAATTTAAATTCTTGACTAGTGCTCGTAGATGTACTCGGACTTCTTTCGTAACGACCTCGCCTTCTTACTTCCGGTGAAAACTCGCGATTCGCACGCAACTCGAGAAAGTCGAATCTATCCATTATAAAGTGGAAAATTGCATGAACTAGATATCATTTCTGATATGAAAACCATGAGATTTTTTTGTGAGCTTTGTTACTTTCAATGCTGAACGGTATTGTTGTATACTTTTATGCATAATACTGGTTGAGGCACGATAAGGATTTCGGTATAGTCTGAAGTCTCACACGTTCTGAGAAATCTGCAAGACGGCCCACGCGAACGGAATAAATTCCTGTTGAAACAGACTCGATCGCGAGCGTAACAATCGGAGAAAGTATCGCGCACGGTTGCAGAAAAAGGTGCACGCGAAAGGTCGATAACGAGATTGTGATATCATATTATATAGTACGATCGCGTAGAGCGTTGATATCATATACTTTCTCTATGACTGACAATCTGCATTAAATCATGTCTCTTATCTTTAGCATATTTATACGCCAATAAGATTTAATCAATACATCTTTTACTAACAGTATCCTATTACTTATACAAACGATAGTGATTTATTTGTTACACTTGTGTTATTTCATACACTTCATGTTCTTATTTTGAAGCACATTATACAGAAATCAAAATAAAAGTAATTAAAAAGAAATCAACGGAAATTATATTGTTATGGAACAATGATCGATTTATCTTCGAATCAATGATCATTATCACAAAACTGTAAAATTTCGCGCATTCTAGAACACTGCTAAGCGCATTGCTTGTGCTCGCATCGAATTTCTATAATCGTCTTTTTCGCGCGGCCGGCGCATCAAGTAGGATGGTGCCGCCTTGGATCGTCCTCGTTATCCCCTCTTGATTTTCATTGCGGAAACGTCACCGCTCGCATCGGGGGCGAGCCGGCTCCAGATTCTTTTCCACTTCGTTCCAGCTCGTTCGTTCCTTGAGAGTCGCAAAAGGGTGAGTTTTGGGGAAGAGAGAGAGAGAGAGAGAGAGAGAGAGAGAGAGAGAGGGAACATAAAGACGAGCATCGTGGCTTCATTACTGGGAAACCTGTTAGTTATGCTAATATCGTCTTACAAACCTTTCATTATCGTTGATGAGCAATTAATACGCTTGCCTGGTCCTCTTGCTCGGCAGTGCTAATGCACTCTGAATGTCTCTCAATTAAACGGCGACGTTGCCCGCGAAGCCGAGCAGCTAGCTGATCGAGATGGACGATTGAGATCCGCTTTTCTCCTGCCTTCTTTCTTTTTTCTTTCTCTTCTTATCGAGGCGCCTCTGTATTACTCGACGAAAGTGACGTTGCTTCTATCATTGGAACAATATATGACATACATCTTCAATCGCACGTTTCATGAATTAAATGAATTTCCATGTACCTAATCTGGGTCAGGATGATACATTTTGCATGATCAGACATCGAGCATTAAAATTGGCGACAGCCGTGAGGAGAAAATTCGCGCAAGAAATACAAGGCGTCGATGTATGAGGTCATGCAATAAAGTGGGTGTGGTTGGCGTTATTGCACAAGTTCCTCGATACGGTAAAGTGAAGAAAAGGGCACACTTATCGTAGCTAAGAGCAAATTCAATGAATTCAAGAGTAGGACAATCAACTGTGAGATCTTTCAGTGATTTCGCAAGAATGCGCACCGCATTGAGATATTAATGCAGAATTGATGTACCCAATTGCATGTATTCGTTCATGCCGATTCTGATGTTAAAGAGACAAACATCGCATTTCGGTTATGAAGCAGGAATGGAGAAGAGTCATGATCAACAGTCCCTGGAATCGAAGCGAATTGAAGGCGTAACGTAGATATGCGGGACGCAACGTCCGCGAAGACGAAGAAGGAAGGAAGAACGCCGAAGAAAGAACGAGGACGTGAGGCGTGATGGTTGGAGGAAGCCGCTCAACGGGGGGATGTTGATCTGGTTAGGCCGGTGCCAGTGAACGCGCCGGTCGTCGGTTAGGCTGACCGGACGCCGATCGGCCTGGCGCGGCTTGGCGAGAGAAGGCGCGCGACGACCTCGACAGGGCGTGGCAGGTCACCGCACAGTGGCGCAGAATGTCGGACGAGTTTCCTTTGGATCTTGCCCGCACAACTTTCGAAGACTCTATTATATCTTCCTTGCACAATTATAATAACACTATTCTTACTAACTCTAAATTCTTACTAACTCTAATAACAGTTTCAAATTGAAATATTATGAAAATTCGTCCGAAAAAAAAAATAAAGCAACATATTTGATTCCAAAAATAAAATTCGATCTTATTTCTGAGGCAGATTTGATTGTTAAATAATAAATAGCGTGTATATTATATTAAATATTTGACACAATCATTTAGTAAAATGTAGCACATTTTATGTGCTAATTTTATATGTATGAATTTCTTTGATAACGTATTTAACATAGTTACTTTTCATTTTTGATATATAAAAGAATATGTCACAAACTTTTATCTTTTCGTTTAAAATTTACAATTTTGTCAAATATGTTAACGCATTACAGAGATTATATAGAATTGCTAATGTAATAATTTTATATCTCTAACTTTATACAATTACAAGTCATATAATTGAATTAATACGCATATGTTTAATTTCTGTTTTCTTATATTATATTTTTATAATTTAAAAATAATTACAAGTCGTCAATTTCTCTTTTTTTTCTTCTCATTCTCTCATATGTTAGGTTTTTATTGATTAAACTTCCGCCGTGTGATCTTCAACTGCAGCCGTAAATGGATTATGTAATGTATATACATAACAGTCGATCCATGAACTTGTTCATCACGGGAGACAATGTTCATGCTTGTTGATCGATTACGGCGTGTCGGTGCGATGCGAATCGATGGTTCTTACGCGCGCACCTTGTTGATACACCGGCGGCATCGTCCTTTCTCACGGAACAATTCTTTGCGAGGTCGCACGGTGGAACGAAAACACGTGTGTGGAATTTCTAGCGCGAGCACGCCGACGCAAATTCTTAACCTCGGTACGTCCTCGTGCAGAATTCAGCGCGCTCTGCCCTTCGCGCGAGCGCCGTTTTCCCATATAAGGGATCTTGGGATCGCAGCAGCTCAAAAGATCTCCTCGGTAGCAACCAACAAAAATTGTAGCGCGCACTCGCTTTTATTTTATTAACGTTTCGTTACTTGTGTGACAGCCTGCTCTGCAATTGTTCGATATCCATTCGGCAGCAATGTAGTTGCACGCCAACGATGCGTAGGTGAGATACACGTGTAATATAATATAATTCAACGTGTTAAAAGAATGGTGGGTTAGAGTTGAAACACAATGCCGTACGGTATTGTAATTTCCACAGGGTCATACAAAGGGAGGCGATAAGGAGGAACAATAGCAACTACCAATCTGGATCTAATTACTAGCTGAGCTTTCTATTCATGGGAGTCGAATAATATCTCTCGATAAAATCCTGTTTTCAATTTAAACGATAATTAATGATATAATCAATTGAAAATCTCGATTTACCAAACTAATTCTTGTTACGAAATTTGAAATTTGTTCATAGAAGAGTTGCAATAATTATAGGAAAGGCGTATAAATCGTAAAAGTCATCCATAGATGCTTAGTTGCGCATGCGACAGAACCGTTTGAAGCTATCCTGAAACGTTGCTTATATCTATCTGTCATTTCGTAACACGACAGGTGTAATAATGATTGAGACAGTCAGAAGTAGCTATGAAACGGACGCGATTTTTATAGGAGAGAACTGTTAAGAGCTTGTCCTGAAGTGTTGCGTGATGACTTAATGCTGTTGAATAATTATAAAGAGAAAGAAATATTTTATGCGCTATAAATACTGTGTCTCCGTGATATTATCGACTTTTAAGAAATTTAAGATTTCGTTCACAAATATTAGCATGAAAGATCGTGACACTTGATTTATATGTATGATTTATATAACGTAGGTAATTTATAAATGCGCCAATTTCGACCTATGTCAATTTAATCGAATTAACAGCTGTAAAAAAGGATGTAAGTCAAACAGGTAACAGATGTTACCTCAATATTATGTACTCCAGTTTATTATAATTCCATTATTCATCTTCGAACAATGAATAATCTCTTTTAGGGGTTGATTGAAAAACTACTAGCATTATAATTTCAAATTACTATAATTATTATAACTTATAATATATCTATAATTATCAAGGCTACGGCTAATTGCAGAGATCTGACATCGAGGCACTAATTTTCGTATTGCCTTCCACACCTGCGTGCTTCAGGTGCAAAAAATTGATCGGCCAACCACCCGAGTATCCAAGAACGAATTCTTTGGACTCACTGCGTATAGTAGTTTAACGTGACGTGGTTCCAACTGAGTGATCTCTTAAGGTTACAAGAGATTCCTCGGGTCGGGGATTCGAGCTCGGCAAGAAAGGAGCCGTTATTTTTTGAGAATTCTCCGTCTTTTCCCAGGTCACGGTCGGATGCAACCTCGCGGATATTCTCGGGGTCTTTTTATCTCGAGATGAACTGACATTCACAGCATCGAATTTATGTTGTTTGTCCTCAACGGCATGCTTTTGTAAGCTTCTCGCAATACTGTTATTCAAATTATGTTATTCAATGTTATTCAAATTAACATGCAAAACTAAAGACCGAAGCAATTAAGAAAATAAATCATGTCCGATTATGGCGTACGTAAGCAGTATTGCAATACTCTAAATGCGATATCTACATGTACTTAAACAAATAGATTTTATTATATATGATGGAGATACAGCAGAGCTGTATTATAAGTCGCATTTTCAGTAAAGGGCCACAAGACGCACAATTAATATCGCAAATCGCAACGCGCATTTATATCGTTACACGAATGTTTCTATGTTCGCCAATTTAAATTCCGCTTAGCGCGCCTCTTGGCCCGCGGGCATATCTGATAAGTCCACGCGCATAATTTAAGGAGAGGGCAACCCTCTCCACTCCTTTCCTCTCTCGCGTTCTCACAGTGACGCGCGAATAATTTAATAACACATGCTCCCGAGTCGGAGCGCATCTTCGCGAGCCCTCTTGCACTACGTCGACGCACGACGAGTCCGCAAGGGGGCCTAACATCGTGTTTGTGGAAGGTATAATTGATGCAGGACCAGCCGGGAGATCGCGTTTGCCCTTAAGAGTTTGGAACTGGGTGGAGAAAATATAGGTTGTCTTCGTTACCCAGCCTTTGGTGCGCGCCCGATCGCCCGCGGTGCAACACGAGGATGATATATTCGCTGCAACTGCAGCTGCGCTGCGCCATGCCATGCCATGCCGCGCCACGCCGCGTCGGTCGTTTCATGAGATTTCGAAACTGCCTGCTCGCCTCGCGAAAACAATGAAGCATCTTCCTTTATTATATAGCTGTGGGTGACCGCGTTTTTTTAATGTAACTGCAATCCGCTGAATGTATTGAGTGAGTGAGACAGAGAGAGAGAGAGAGAGAGAGAGAGAATCCATCTTCGCTCAACTCTATTCTTTCTTTAGGACATAAAATCAATAAGCTGTCAAATAAAATTGTCTAATAGAGAAACTGTCTTTTTATGATATGCAACTTGACGAATTTAGACAAATTTCAATATATTTCAATATAAATTATACAACTTTAGAGTGCAATTGTACAAGGTTACGCGAATCGAACTGAACGGATTGAACGCGCGTAGCGTGATAGACGAACGGAGATGTGAAATTACTCTTTCTCTTAATGACTGGTTTTGAGTTTAAATAATACGTTTAGTTGGGAATCTGATGAGATTTTTCTGCACCGGACGAAGTGATCCAGAGTTCAGTTTCACGGTGCGAACAGTTCTTGCGCGTGTGAATGACTTAACTAATTAGCGTTTTGCGCGAAGCGACCGTGAAGAGGCGGCTTTTCTCGCGCGTGCCTGACTCCGTACCGTTAGAATCGCGAATGCATCGAGAATCCGAAACAGTGTGGGGCCTATTTACCGTAATCAATGACTACGCGTTTTACTGTCGGCGATTATACGAACCTCATTGTTACATCGAGATCCCTGGACTCGCACCTAGCAGTATAGATTCCCTGTTGCGCGATGAATTCTCTTGATATTTCTTCGCGCGATGCGCACGTAGATAAATCGTAGATTAGAAGTCGCTTGGCGAAACGGTCAGTGAGCACCTACATTCAGCCCAGCGGCATGAATGTAACACCTGTTGGATTCCGAGTTCACAACGCGTGTCATTACCAGTTGGACGATGATGAGCAAAAATCATTTAACTCATAAAATGAAACAAACAATTACTTACACATAAAATTAGTACAATTATTATGCACGAGACTCTCCATATTTTATCCGAAAGATATTCTTAAGAAATGTTTTTAGAACATTCGAAGAACATGATCCGTTTTTTGAACGTCTTGAACGTTCCTTAGAGGTCTGCGCTGTATGAGTCGATACTGTAAACTTAATTTACTTAAATTCAATTTAGCATATTGTTTAGACTTAGCTTGAAGGACTTAGAAATAAATTTTTCGTTTACGATACATTCAATATTATCGATCATCGGAGTGCTGCGAGTAATAAGTTAGTAAACCTATTATTCGGTTACGTACCTACATATAATAGGCACGTAAAATACAGAGATCGACAAGCACTTTGTTCGGTGACAAATAAACCTCGCACTTATCCTCCGAAAGCTGACCAATTAGACGCTATCTCTGCGGGGAGGGGGGAGAGAGAGAGAGAGAGAGAGAGAGAGAGAGAGAAGAGACCTGAATGCCCAACGGCATGAATGCACGGCCTCGATCTCCACGTCGATCCCGATCCCCTCCTTCGGCGAGGGAACCCGGCATGTGCGAGGAAGGAGACCGGTCTGCCGTTGCGTGTGCGACTCGCATTACGGCGCTGAATATTTCATTCATAAGCGGGCCGAGCAATTACCGTATTCCACGAACGTGTGGTGCGCGCAAGGGACGTTCGCGATCGCGCTTACACGCGCGTTGCATCCCGCGGTCGTTGCAGCTGCAATTACGCGAGGCGCGGCCCTCAGCGTGGTGAATGAAACGCATCCGCGCTCCTGCTTTTTTCCTCTTCTTTTTTCTTTCTTTGTCCTTTTTCGCTTCACGTCCGCCTTCGGGCTTCGCGTCTTCCTTCGTTTTTTCTTCTTCTTTTATTCCTATTCCTCTCCTTGAGATTTCCTCTCAATAGATGAAACAATCCTGATTTTTTATACATCGATGGAAATAGCGGCTTGCCTTTTCGTTGATCGTATCTCGCGTGAGAATTTACGGGACAGCGAGGAAGTCGCAGCTGCCGCGCGAGGACGATCTTCGGCCGCGATTCAAGCCGGTCGGAGGCGCGACGCGGACGGTACATGCGTACGTGTCCCGTTCCGCACGTGAAGGTACGCATTGGGGACCGGAATATACAAAAGAGTAACATTAAGCGTGATTTACATTTAAGGGCGATTTTTATTTGCTAGAAGCCGCGTCTAGTGACGTCATAGCGAATTTGCTACTAAAAACTTCTTCTAGACGTGGGTTTGTTCTTATAGCGTATATTATATTAGTCGCGGCGAATACCGCTTTCGACGCTTGTCGCTGGCTTATCGCTAATTTCTTGCTGCTCCTCCAGAGCGAATTTTTAAGTCATCAGCGTGAAAAGACAAATTTTTCCGAAATGCCTCGGTCACTCAGACCATAAGCATCAGAGAATAATCATGTCATCGAATGACATACTTTGAGCTGCTGTTGTGCTTTGTGACTATTTGCTTGATGACTTCAAAATTTTAATCACTAGCGAATAAAAATCAAGCGTGTACAAGATGCTTCATCAGCGAATTCACGGATGAATCAAGAAGCTTGCTTCAAGCGAATAGCAGCAGAATCGAGAGAATTCACTGGCGAATTATTGACGTGACTAGACGCGGCTTCTAGCGAATAAAAGTCGCCCCGTGTAAATTACACTTTAACGAACGAACGTTACTCTTCTATATTCGCACAAAGTTTTAAATTCCAATAATATCTAGTATCACCGTTGACTTTTTGCACATTCATGAATGTAGATTCAAGCATATCATTGACAAAAAAATTAACATTTACATAGTTAAACTTTAGTGTATGTAAGACTATATCGATATTTGTAACACAAATCAGGAAACAAATTTTTTTAATTTTCAACTCTGCGCTCTTAGAATAATTTTGAAGATCAATGAAAATTCTTTGTCTTAAGATATACCGCTAATAACATGCTGCTACATTTCTGCTTGCAGAATTTCCGAGAACACCGTATAGACGGCGCAGCACTACCGCTACTTTCAGAAAGCCACCTGACAGGCACGATGGGTATGAAGCTCGGTCCAGCCTTGAAGCTGCGTGTGATGTTGGCTAGAAAACTCGGTGCCTGCACGGTATGCTTGCACTGTGCCCACTGTCACCAAACGCCGCTACCGGCGTTAAGTGCAGCAGCCGCGGCTGCAGCGGTAACGCAACAGCAACAGCAGCAGCAGCAGCAGCAGCAGCAGCAGCAGCAGCAACAGCAGCAGCAACAGCAGCAACAACAACAGCAAACGCCGGGTCGGCGACCTAGTAGCACTGGGAACTGACAAACAATGGCGGAGACTCCTCCATTAGGGTCTGAGACAGCAGCAGTCGGCGTGACTCCGACGTCGTCGTCTCCGGACCCGAACCGGGCTCTCAGGATAGAACGGCGTATATCTCGCCCGGTACGCAAACCAGAAGTCGTCTTCAAAAAGCCTATCAAACAGTGACTCGCAAATGACGTGTTCAATCGAAGAAGACGATTTTATATATATCAGGAACTATGGAGACTCCGCCTGTCAATAATTAAGTACCCGGAAAAACTTTTAGAGATAGAACATAGACCGAGAGTTTTAATCGAGACTGGATTGAAGGATATAAAAAAGAAAGAGTGAGAAGGGGGTTGGTGTAGCCTGTATAGCATGTAGCATGTAAAGTGCTGAATGCTTGAGAATAAAAATATTTTTGAGCGTTCGTCGATCAGGATAAGCTAAAGCCTAAACTGTAGAGACCTGAAGAACTGTTGTTCAGCGAAACTATAAGCTTCGACTGTAATGACGGATTACATAGAACTTAGACGCAGCAGGAAGATATGTTAATTAATTGCGTATGATAAAACTGAAAATAGAAGAATTGAGAATTCAGCTTTGTATGGTCTTCGATTATTGAACGAGTAATATTTAGATAGAAAAACAGAGAAATATTTTTGAAAATTCTATATATACATATATACATAGTAACGATAGAGTGAAACCATTGAATAGTTACAATTACGAGGAAAGATGGTCGAAGAAAGAAAGTTTAGCTGAATCACATGTATATACATACATCGTTGCAAGAATAGATCTACGTAAGATAATTAAAGAATTAGTAAATATATAATAACGATGCCTGAACTTGAATGTATTTATTTACTGAAACTTATATTTCGTTAAATCTATTGGTTAAAGATTCAATTTTAATGGAATAATTTGGTTAAAGATTTTATTTTTTTTGGACTTATAGGACTGTGTAAAATTTCAAAAGAACCACAACGGATATAAAATTATAAATATTTATTTTTTTTATATTTAAATATGAAAAATATTGAGAAATTATATTTATATAAATAAAAATACGACGGCATAGATCTACGTGAAGATTTATAAAAATAGGTAATTTTAAAACTTGTGATCTCTATCATGGATTCAGTATGTACTTAAATAATATATTTTACACTGTGAAAAATAGAAAATTAAGAATGCATATTTTGACATATTTTGTTCGCATTGTATAACATAATATTTTTTATCATGCGATGATAAATATATATCGGGGATACATTTTTGTTTAAATTATTTCTGTTTAAATATTTTATTAAGTTAAAATTTCTGTGACCCAAATCCTACAAATAAACATATTTCTACATTTTATTGTTTCTGTATAATTGTGTTTGGAAACTTCTCTGGACAGTATAGTAAACTAAAAAAAAAAAAAACAGAAAATTTATTAAATGTATCAATACTCTCAAGATTATGTCGGTCATTACAACGGAGTTAATTTTATTTTATTTTTGGAGTTCTTCTTTCGGGAGGTGAAATAATTAATAGATAGTAAATCAAACGAGTGCCTATCTTCGTAAAGTCTTCCAAGACGACGTTGTCGAATGACCGATCGGATTAATTTCCGATTCGCGATGGAACATACTATTTTTGATTACTTGAGATCATCTTGATCGACTTTCTGAACGGCTGAACTCGTACCTCTGTACATCATACGAAAAATCGATAAAATAAAGAAATACTAACTCGATGAAAAGAGAAAAAAAAATAAAGAGAGGAGGCGTATGTGAAATGTACGCATTTATGTGTACATATGTCGGAATGATTAAATGCGATTATGTGAAGCGGATGTAAGTATAGATATACAATATATGTGTGTGTGTGTATATATATATATATATATATATATGTATGTGTGTATATGTATATATATATATATATATATATATATATATATACTAAAAGAATACAATCTATACATAATCAGCGAGAAGAATTACGTGCAATAACAATAAATATACGTTTCGACGCGATAACTTTTAACTACCATAGGAGATATGTATTTGCTCAAATCGTTGTTTCTTTTATATATTTTAACGAAGTTTTTTATATGGACGAGAATTATTACAATAAATATACTAAATTATATTTTTGCTAATGCTCTATATGCAAGAATAAAATCCACGTGCGTACACATACACGAAAGAAAGACACATACATACATATACAAAAGGAATAACGTACATATGCATACAGACATTGACAAGTGCGATGACGACAGTTTCACGCGCGACGGACCCGTGTAGCTCTTTAGAAATTGTACATTATAGCGCGTTTCTTTTATTTTGTCCCTCTTAATCTCCAAGATTCATACAACGTCAAACGTTTATTTATTTAGAGATATAGTACCCGTTTTGCCTTATTGTATTCACGTAATGATTAAGATGTAAATGGTGGTAGGGCGATGACGTCAAACTGCGCTTACAATAGCGAGAGAAAGTGTGCGTGGCAAACGAATCGGTTCGTAAGACGAGCAGTATTTTTTAGATTTACATACACAAAGAAACACACACACACACACACACACACACACACACACACACACACACA
>Ga0157363_1005881_pt1 | contig 11509 bp, 7 predicted proteins | sample AttsexASBM1_FD_111477 | JGI IMG/M metagenome (GOLD analysis project Ga0157363, IMG submission 111477) | Fungus gardens microbial communities from leaf cutter ant in Ribeirão Preto, State of São Paulo, Brazil - Atta sexdens ASBM1 | ecosystem: Host-associated > Fungi > Mycelium > Unclassified ...
TATATATATATATATATATATATATATATATATATATATATACATACATATATACATTGCAAAAGAGAGAGAGAGATATAGAACATTCTATATTATTACTCAAATATATAAGAAATAAATATACAGAACACAATTAAGAACATAATTATAAAGTTAAGTTTATTCCATCATCTAGTTTACAACACGTTTATAGTGAATTGATACTTGGAAAAAGCATTATGAAAGTTATATAACTTTTCTAGTAATATCAAAACTAATTCTTGTGTTGTCCTTGATATTTTCTACAAGAAGCAAATATAAAAGACATACCGCAGGTCTGCCACGAGGACAAAACGCCCTGTAGGACATATATCCTAAACCCGCGAGAAGGGCAGTAGGTGGTACAAGGGCGAACCAGTCCCTCACTGGTATAAAGAAAAAAAAGAAGTGAAACAAGTTAAATTAAAAAAAATTATACATCTTTAAATTGAGAGGTTATGTCGGAGTCTGGAAAATGATATGTCGAGGTATAATTGTTGTTGCAACGTATGGAAATGTGTATAATAGAAATTACCTCCTAGTCGGAACCATCCGCCTATCGAATCGGGAATCGGTAGGCCGGCCAGATAGTTCGGGACGGACACTTTGACAAGATGTGCAATCGGTTCCATAGTCGCTCGGCTGACTGACGATAGCGCCATTAGCGCCAATCAGCGCGTCAGCGTCCGCCAACAGTGCCGAATCATGGGTAAAAAAATCCTTTTACGAAATCCCGTTGGATACCGATACATACACGCATATTTTTTTCAACAAGAGGACAGTGCACTTACCACAGAATAGAATTACCTCTTCATATTCTTTTTTCTCATTAACATTTCTTTTTTCTTATAATTAATGGCTATGGATTTATGATGGATAAATTTAATTTCTTCTAAATAAATTCTTTCGGAATTTTAGTCGTTATTGGTTTGACAATCAATCCTTTTGAAAAATCATATTCAAAAATAAGTTTGTAGATATACGAGTTTTAAAAAATCGGTAAAAAAAAACGATACATATAATATGTAATACAGGGTGCGGCCGGTGTCGTGCGTATATTTCAAGATTACATTGACATTTTTACATATATTGTTTACGTGAAATTTATACGAATTTTTTTCATGTAGATAATAATATGCATTCGGAGAGACGTTATTAACGTTATTGATATTAACGTCTTTCTATCTTTATCATTTATTACATGTAAAAATTCATTAGGTAATACATCTATTATTTTTGCGTAAACCGCGTAAACGTACAATCTTCTGATACGAACACTTACCGAGCGCAACATACATAACATGTAGGTAGATGAGAAAACTGCAAGATGTTCATGGCCTCCACCAGTCTCCACGTTTTTCGTCTTTCGTCTGTATCCTATATCCGCTCCTGATCGACACGCTAGACGATTGGTCGGTAGATGGATTCGGCGAAAGATGGAGGGGGATGGTCGGTGACGAGGTGAAAGACCGGTGGCGCGCGCAGGTGGCGCCGCGCGCTCGCTCAATCAGTTGCGGGGTGTCCACCGGCCAAGTGAGAAAGTTATTATTATTATATTTGTACTCTCGCGCGTCTTTCGTCGCGATACGTGTCGCCGCTGTTTACGGCGTCTATCCGTGATCGAGTAATCCGGGTAGATTTGATCTCCTACGCGAGAAAAGAGTAACGTATACAGAGTGAAGCACGAAGTAGCAGCAGCAGTCGCCTTACATCTTCCTTCCTCCCTGTGGCGTCGAATGAGAGCGAAAGAGACCGAGCGCAGCCGAGGATCGTTCGCAGTGCGGCGCGACGAAGAGGGGAAGGCTCTTCCTCGTCCCGCGCGTGGGTGTGCGAGTGATAGATACACAGTTGTCGGGTGACAGAAGCGCGGAGGGCGAGGATAACCCAAATAAGGAAGGTGCGCCCTTTGCTCGTTACCACCTCGATCGGAAGGATCGGAAGTGGACAAGTGCGAGTGGTAGTGCGAGGTAGTGTGAGATCGTGAAAAGGTGACATTACGGCAAATGACAGCGAAGAGGTGAGGATCAATGTGCCGTGATGGCTGAGGAGGAGCTGCTGGTCACCCTGTGCCGCGGCGACTCCGGCTCCGGCGGCTCTTTCGGCTTCTCGTTGCTCGGCGCCTCGGCGTCGGCGGGCCTGCCGGCCGCCCACGTCATCTACGACATCGTCGAAAACTCACCGGCGGCCAGGAGCGGCAAGGTGAGTTACAACGTTACAACGGCATAGACGTAAACCTCTACGGCCGCGCCGCGCCGTAAGGACGAGTTTCGCCTGTCTTGTTCACAGGAAATTGATCCTTACGTATCAACGATTCTCGCACGATCGATTTTTGTATATGGCATGATATGTTTTTACAAACGAAACAATGACTTTCCTACGGGTTTTTTTTTTCTGGCGTAGCTACGCCATAGGGAATTGATTTTTAAGAATAAACGCATCTGGCGATAATGATTTTTCATATAACGATTTTTCGCCTCTGCATTAGAAATTAAATCTGCCTTGGGATGAACAATTTAATAAAATCATTTTCGTGTGCACCCAGTTTGAGAAATTGATACTCGCGAGATCAATATACATGCGAGATGCTACAATTCTCGCAAGATTGATTTTCGCTGCTAGTAAAATGGTAAATTGATCTTTGTAAATTAAGGAACTATGTAAGATTGTTTTTAGCGTGATTGATTTTTATAAATAAACGTTACAATTGTATTGAAGTCGATATTCATATGCTGTCTGCAGCGGAGATTGATTTTTTCGACAGGTATTGAAATGAGTAAATTAAAATAGAAGAAATGAGGTTCTCGTAAGCTGTTTTATATGCGAGTTCCACAATACTGATTCGAAGAAAAAGATTGTGTTTTTGCGTCACCGGTCGGAAATGGATCAAGTTAATTTAAACTGTTTTTAAAATACATTAAATATTGCAGATTATAACTATTTTTTCGAACGAATTGTGCTTTTGTAAAGAAGAAGAAACGAAATTTAATACTTCAAGAAGATTCTTTTTAACGTTCTTTAAAGAGCTCTCAGTATACACGAATAAGAATTGTGATAGTCCAAAGTACAGCCTCTTTAAACATTTACGATACTCCAAATAAAAATAAGATATATTATTTCTAACGGAACTGATTTTTCTAATTTAGACTCGATCGTTAATTAAAACAAAGATACCTCATTGTTTTCTCATAAGCTGTTATTTGTTCTTAAATTTTTATAAATATACTTATATTTATAATAGCAAATTAATAATACTCTTATTAAGTTAAATTAAATTTTAATGATTTTTATCATTTTTGTTTAAGTTTAACAATTAAAAATTTTATTTAAGTCTAAAGTTGCTAAACTGATATCACCATTAAGTGGTGATTTTTGAAAATTAATTTGTTAAAATCACACAAGTGTGTTAATCAGTTTTTAATTAATCAAAATTTTGAAACATATGAATGATAAATGAATATTAAGTTTTAATAAAAAAGATATTTATTTATTTTTATTTATATCGATGCAAATAATCCATGATAAAGGAAGAAGAAATGTCAAATAACCTGAAGACATAATCAAGATACTTTTTGCTATCATAAATAAATAATTTAAACAATATTTATATATGATCAAGTAGAAAAGACTGGTTACGAAGTCGCACAAGTCTCTTCGGCTAAATTTAGTTTTGACGCTGGAAACGAAGAAAAAAATGACGAAGGAGCAAGATATGTGATGTAAAAGCGAGAGTGTACCAGCTGCATTCTTTCTGCATAGTGGCACAGTTTCGCGAAGAATATTTAATAACTCGTTAGAAATTTCACGAGAGAATTTTGTGATTATCTATAGAAGATATCTATATAGAGATAATAATTAAGACTAATGAATGAAAATTATTTGTTGGGTAACAAGCTTTGAAAATATAATTTTTAAACATAATCTGATCAAAGTTTGTTTCTATTTATTTTAAATAATATTGCAACATGGGAGAGTAATCTTGTCCTGCTTGTCGTTTTTCAATTAGCTGACTTTTCAGTAAAGAGAGCTGCTTTTGACGATCATTAATTGCTCCGAGAAAGATGTTGAGTCTCCTGAGATCATTGGAAATCACATCCGTACGAATGCCGGGGTATGGGCAGCTGGTCCAAACTGGTCCATCGTCCCAGAGCAGATCCAGCCCCCCAATTCTGGTCTCGTGTTCGCTGAAGCAACCCTTCAATCAAAATTTTTTATTTATTCATACGAAATATTTTTCAAAATTAAAAAATTCTATATAATAGCAATTATATTTAAAAATATTTTAATCAAAAACATAATAAAAATCTTTATATAAAAATATATGAAATAATTATAAGTGTACATATAAATATGTAAATAAATATTTTTATAAAAAATATAAATATTTTTATTATTAACTATATATGTACTATATAAGTATAGATGATAATATATAAAAAGCAAGAGAAAGAATTCATGTGTGTACCTCAAAATCGAGGACATTGAGGACGTCGTCAACCAGATCGGATTTCAGACGTTGATCCTCGTTGTCGGTGCCTGTTAAGGCTGGGGATGCGTTGATTTCCAATAACCAAGGTCGAAGATCATCACTGAGCAATATATCGTAGCCATAGAGCTCGAAACAGTTGCGATCATGCATCATGGATGGTTGTACTGCCAGTAGACTCGCCATTATCACGCCTGCGATATAAATATAGATATAATATGTACAAACATTACACACATAAACACACACGCACGCGCGCACGCACACACACACACACACGCACGCGCACACACACACACACGCGCGCGCACGCACACACACACACACACACACACACACACACACACACACACACACAAGATAAATCGTAAAGTGATTATGTTATTTATCAAATCTTATTAATAACAGTAATTTGATAATTTTGTAAATACCCGCAATGCGTTGCATCAAATTTTCAACCACTTCCGTCTCGTAATAAGCTATCAAATAATCCCTGAGTTTATTCAATGCCCATTTACAGCTCCACTCCCCAGTCTCGCCTTTTATCGAAGAAATACTTTCGGTATTCTGACTTGCTTTCAGCTGTATTGCCGTATTCGTCAAATGCACTCTGTTGTCGTCAATATTTTCCAGATCAAATAATTGGCCACATAAACGAGCAAAACCTTCTCTAGCTAACCATACTTTCAAAGGATGAAATGATGTTACCAATACGTAAATGCGTAGATCAAACTTTCGCCCTGAAATCAGAGATTTAATTTTTATAAAATAGAAATGTTGATATTGGAAGAATTGAATTCAAGATATATGGAGCTAATTCATGATTTTAATGGTTTAATACTAACATCAATTAGCAATTAATAGATCAAATTTAAAATTACATACAGTGTATATGTACAATATATATTACAAATAAATATTCAATTATTAAAAATTGAGGAGTTAATAAAATCATAAAATTTAAGTACATATACACATACACTTGCTTGAATTTCATGACTTTAATCAACTTTTTCTCAACTATGTACATAATTTTTATTATATTTAATTTATATTGTATATTATTATTTATATTATTATTTATTGTTAATATTAACTTAATAAAATTTTATTGTTACACAGAAAAAATTTATTAAATCTTAATAAATATTTTTTTGAATTGTCTTAGCGAATATGGCAAATAAATATTTAGATAAATGAAAAAATGATGAATAGTTAAATCAAACTAATGGTCCCTGTATGTAATAAATATGTGTTTATATTCAGTAAATATTCCATTAGGATTATTCAAAGAAATATTTATTAAAATTTAGGAAATTTTTCCTTAGTGTGTAATGTGTGTGTGTATATACATATCAAATGTATATTTATAATATAAATATATCAAAAAATATGAATATATATTTAATTGTTAAGCTTATAATTATTAATTAATATATTTAAATGATTGTATCAAATTGAAGATTAAAAGATCTGAATTTTAACCTGTGACGAGATAAGGATTATCAATGTATTTTTGAACAACATAAATTTCAGCTGGCACTCCTGATTGCTGCGATTTGACCTCTCTGCTTTTCCACTCTATAAGATCCTTCAATTTCCTAAATAGAAAGATACCCTTGCCTCGTGATCTTGCTACTGGTTTGACGATCCATATGGCTCCTTGTTGCCTACAATTATCATTTATCATCTTATTGAGATTCTTTAATTCCATAATTTTAATTCTATATAACTAGGATCGTTTTTTTATCTCGAAAATTTACTTTCATATTTTTTATTTGAATACGAAATGAAATATATTCTATGAATTAGAATTCTTAGACTTTTGTTATGCATAATAAAATGTGAAACAAATACATTTAATATATGTACGTGTGTGCATGCATGTGTACATATTAATGTAAAAATTTAAAAGTTTATTATAGAAATTGTGCAGATATATGAATTTTATAATATTGTGAATAAATATATTTAAAAACGACAGTACTTTGAAAGTTTCTTTTAGTATAGGTATACTACATCTATATCTTGAAAAAAATCAAGATATCATCATCATGTATCGATATTTATTTGCTTATAATATTTTTCTCGATAAAACCTTCTGATAAAATATAATATTTATAGATAACGATAAAATCATAAGAATTAGGATAGTGTCGAACTTAATAATTTATAGAATTTATAAATAATTTATAGAAAGGAATATAAAATAAAAATAAAAACTTAATAACATTTACTTAATTAAAAATCTTTAATTAATAATGTAAACAATAAGAAATAATTTTACTTATGATATTCCTCGACAAACATCAGATAGTCACTAGGTAGCTCGAAGGTCACAGGCATGACATCGCTGATACGAGCCTCGGCAAATTTTCCAGCCCTTATGAGGGCCTTTCTATAACGTTTGAGATTACGATATAGGTAATTCTTTCGCGTGAGCTCATAGTGATTACGGAAGTGTGACACCCGCTGATAAGGGCGCAGCTTTCGATCCCCGTCCAGCACCTGTCGCAGCACATCTCCCGTATCGCACCACCATAAGTGCCAATTAGTATCTTCAGGATCGACTATCTCAAAGAAGAAAGATATAAAGCTCTCCACTAATTATCTCCACTAATGTGGTACTTTTATTGTAAATTTGAAACTTTGCAAATAATATAAATATAGAAACAAAATATTTAATTTATATATGATAGTTTAAATTGAGATATTTATTATAAGCTTTAATATTGTATTCATTTTTTCATCATACTTATGTAAAAGCTTGTCTAAAGCAAAAAAAAAATGTTTAACTTGTTCTTAATTATTCATTGTTTTCGGCGTTTATTTATTTTAAGACATTTAAATTAATCAATTAGAATTCTATCTGTAGTGAGTTGCAGCACTTACCATTAAAAAAGCATTATATAAATCCTGTTAAAATTAATATGATATAGTATCTATATATAATATATATATTAATTTTGACAGGATTTATATAATGCTTTTTTAATGGTGAGAGTGTAACTTTCTCTCTCTCTGTTTTTTTTCCATCTGTATGTGTATTATTAATAAATATCTTTTTTATTATATGATATTTTGTACAGAGATCCTATAAAATCAAAAACTTGACAAAATTACCTGAGTCCAACCTCTTGCCAACATCACCTCAACTTGCGTGGAAGGAAAATCACAACGGAATTTGACGATTTTATCTTCAAAATTCTGCTTTTTTTTTAAGTTGCATATCTTTTTTTCTGCGCCAAATTCGATCATTTCGATCTGTAAATGTCTAATTTGTGAATTCTCGAATATCTTTTGCGTATTATTCATTATAGCTTCAAGATAATTGAATGATTCAGCCATATTGAAGATGATTCACATTTGTTAGTTTATACAGTGTATTTTAAAGATTCAGTCTTTCTTCAAGTTCTCTTGCAATCCGAATTTTTATTTCATATTAATATTAGGATTAATTTAATTTTTTAATTTTAATTAAACTTTATTTGTAAGAAAATTTATACTAATTATTATATCATTCTATTATTTATATTATAAAAAAAATACACACTGTTGGAAAAAATATGTCAAATTTAATATAAATTGCATATCCTAAACGGTTCACTCAAATTTTTGGGTTAATTTAATATAAGAATATGTTTACAGAAGATTACACAAATATTATATAAGAGAATAAATACAAAAAAGATAATACAGTTTGTAAACAAACCGTGGAAGCATTTTTTTTCAATAAAATTAACATTTATGATATGTTAAATTAACACAAATTTTATTCATTCATCTTATAATTTACATTTCAAAACACTTTATGTTATTTATTCACTTACTCATGAATTGTGTCATTTTGACACTAAGAAATGTTGAATATCAATTAAACATAAAATCTTTAAAGATCTTTTAAATAACAATCTTTTAAAAAACAATCACATAAAAATCTTATTGTTATTTAACAATTGTTTTTAATATTCGAGTGTTAGATTAACACTCGAATATTAAAAAATTCAACACAAACTGTTAACAAGAACTGTTAAGGATTGTCTCCAACATAAATACACATTTTTTTTACCCAGTGCACAGTTTTTTTGTATTTATTCTTTAATATAATATTTGTATATCTTCTATGATAGTCATCTTGTGTTACATTAAGCCAAAAATGTGAGTGGAGTTTGATACATGCGTTTATGTTTTCCAACAGTGTATAACTAGTTATAATAATCTGAGCAACACTTGAAAATATGGAAAATAAAATCAATAATGAAATGATTACGCGGTAATATACAAGACCTATCTATATATATATATATATATATATATATATATATGTGTGTGTGTGTGTGTAATAATTATTTACACAAGGCAAAGTGCATTGTGCGTAGAATGATTCATTAGAGTTGATTAGAGGACGGATTAGAGGACAACGAGAGAAAAGTCAATGTCATTACGGATCCGAAAATACAATTGGCCACCAGCCGAAATCTCCACATTCCGATTCGCACTCGATCAGTTGCATTTTGTCGATTACGAACTGTCGTTCGTAAATCTCTCTTTCAATGTGAATAAAAAATTTAGAACGATCTAAAGTTCTAAAAGTGCGCAGCGAATGCCTAAACTCGCGTCTTGTTTGTCGTGCTGTTTGCGACCTTTTGAATTCCTTCTGAGTGGACATTTTAAAAGGGATAGATATGATTATGTTGAATACATGGCTCTCTGTCAGGTGAATCTCAATTCTATGTAAAAATTCATTCAAATAATTATGTAACGTAAGAAAACAGATACTTATGTTAATAAAATAATTGATGACGGGTTTGGAAAGTTCATATTATTAGTTGTTGTTTTCAATATTTGTCATTTTATTTATTGTTATCACTATTGTATTTCACATTTTTTAAATTAAAAAATTGATATATATAACATATATTATTAGGTAATCTGTCTCTAAAATCAAATATCTTTTAAATTAAATATTATATAAAAACTGTTGAACAGTAATCACATTTAAAATGTTTTTTCAAATTTAAAATAAATAATAAAATCTATAAAAATGCACATGTTGCATGTATATAGAATATCTTTTGTCATAAAGATTGAACAAATGTCATACTGTTAAAGCAACTGGTGCAGATAAACTGCAGGTATCCTTTCATTGAACTTGTTTTGCCCTCAATGTAATTTCGTAACAGGACTTGCTTTCACGTAATGACGATCGTATGCATTTTCAATCGACCATGCGTTTGACAATGTATTGATATGCGTAGATAAATATTTATACGAACTATTATTTAAAATCATATTAGCTAATTATCAGAAATATTATTTAATTACTATAATAAACTTTTGTTGACATATAATAAATATATTGTGTATATATATATATATATATATATATGTATATATTATATATAATGTTCATATATAATGTGTACTTTTTATAGAGAGATTTTTGCTTGATTTTTTTTAGGTCGAAGCTGGTGATGTCATACTCAGGGTGAACGAAGTTGATGTTAATCGATTCAGTACGAAAGAAGGTAAAAATATTACATTTATTAAGTCTACCTCTTGATTTTTAAATTATGGAAATTTGTCAAAATTGAATTTAATTGTTGATTCGGGATATATACAATTTAATATAATTTTTTAAATTATCGTCATTATATAATCAAAAATAAATTGTCTTACAGATTTATCGTCGCTTTTCCGTATTTGCAAGTTCAAGTATAGGGAGATAATAATATTATACTAAATTATGTTTAACTTATATATACTGTACTTATATATACAGTTTAAAAAATATATATACAGTTAATATATATACAGTTTAAAAAATATTTCATTAAAACATAAATGGTAAAAACAAAATAATTGCGATTTTTCACGCTTTTGGAAATTGATTTTCTTTTTATATTTGTATTTTGTTATTTATCATAAATTAAATGTCACTGAAGGCAATATGATTCAACATATAAAACGTAATTTAATATAAACTGCAATGGATTAATTCAAGTTTCGATTGAACATGACTATTGAAATCGAACTTGATAATACTTCAGAAAACAGAATCTGTAAGATAATTTATTTTTGATTATATAATGACAATAATTAAAAAAATTTAATAATTTAAAAAATTATTAAATTGTATATATTTCGAATTATTTTTATCTTACATATTAATTTTTTTATAGATATTCATTTTAAATTATATAAATTTTTGTATATTTCACAGAGAATAATGCTACATTTTAGACAATTGTAGAAACGACATTATTATTTATTTATTTATTTATTTATTTACTTATTTATTGGAGAAATAAGAAATATATATAGGAAAATAATTTATTTAAGAATGAGAGAGAAGCTGGAATGAAAGAATAAAAAAAATACAAGTTTTGATTTTAAAGTTAGTTTTAATTTAAAGTTAATTTGTTTTATTTTTTATTTGTTTTAGTACTAAAATGTCTACGACTGTCTTCAGATCCCGTTACTCTGAAACTGCGAAGGGGTAAGTGAAATTTCTTAATAATTTATGATTAATATATAAAAAAATTTACAAGCTTACATATATTAATTTTTTACATGAAATTTATGATTTTTTTATATATGTATATCATTCAAACATTGTCTATACTATAAATACAAATTTATGCATTCATAAGGTTATTGAACTCCTGCGATCGTATGCGATCTAATGATAGATCATTGTCTATATATGTTCTCTTGAACCTGAACTACAATAATAATAGAATTAATGTTGTAATAATCATCGCGGTTAACGCGATGAACAGAAAAAGTTACGCACTTACCCCTTATAGAAGGGGATGGCCGATGATCAAGGACGCGTGATTATCCGCACGAGTGACTTTTAAACGATGCATGAGAGCGACAAATAATTTTCTATTAGACGGTTACATTGATCTCTCAAGGGGCACTTTTTTGTTTTTTGTTTACAATATTGTTAGATCATTTTTATTATTGTTATTATTATCTTTATTAATTTTAATTATGAATAGA
>Ga0157363_1005882_pt1 | contig 11509 bp, 6 predicted proteins | sample AttsexASBM1_FD_111477 | JGI IMG/M metagenome (GOLD analysis project Ga0157363, IMG submission 111477) | Fungus gardens microbial communities from leaf cutter ant in Ribeirão Preto, State of São Paulo, Brazil - Atta sexdens ASBM1 | ecosystem: Host-associated > Fungi > Mycelium > Unclassified ...
AGAAGCTTAGTTGCACTGCTAAGCTGGTTATTATCTAGACTGGCTCCTGATGGCCTAGCAACCTTATCTTAATCATTAGTAGTGCTATATCTAGATTTAGTAGTGGTTTATAGTAGAATGCTTTACCCAATTATCACAGAAGTTCCTGGGCACTTACAACTTCATGAGTAAGATTAATATACTATTTATAGTTTATAAATCTTACAGGTGGCGTTTGGATTGTTGTCACGTGGACATTATCGCGTAGATATACTCGTCGTCGCTTCCCTTCGAGTTTTTATTCTTCTCGTATCTGTCTACCATGGTTAAGGCTGTCGTTCTAGGTGCTGCTGGTATGTTTATGTGATGCCCGATCAGTTATAAGTACCTTACGATATCGTCTAGGTGGTATTGGACAACCTCTAGCCCTTCTTTTGAAGAACAACCCTCTGGTAGACGAAGTATGTTGTATCCAGAGCTTTCCAAGCTATCGCATTACATTAACAGGGATAATTTATTAGCTTAGTCTATACGATATAGTCAATACTCCCGGCGTTGCCGCCGATCTTTCTCACATTGCCACCCCAGCCAGGGTGGAGGGCTATCTTCCCCCCAACGATGGGCTCGCCAAGACCTTGAAAGGTGCTGACATTGTCGTTATTCCTGCTGGTGTTCCCCGTAAGCCTGGTGTATGTGATTCCCTCTGCATCAGCTCTACCACACGCTGAACAATGATGATTGCACAGATGACCAGGTAATGTCCCGTTGGTATTTTGTGTTTTACAGCCGCTAAAGATAAGGAAATTGTAGAGATGATCTATTCAAGGTCTATAACAGCGTCGCGCCCTGCAAAAAGGAAACTAACTCTTGACTGATCAGATCAACGCGGGAATTGTCCGGGACCTTGCAACTGGGATTGCCGCTACTGCTCCCAAAGCTTTCGTCCTTGTTATTTCTAACCCCGTCAACTCGACTGTCCCAATTGTAGCTGAGGTCTTCAAGAAACACAATGTCTTTGATCCCAAACGGTATCTCGTCTTTCTACTTCATCTCCTTACCTCTATTGACACATCAACCTCAAAGCCTCTTCGGTGTCACTACGCTTGATGTTGTTCGTGCATCAACATTTGTGGCCGAAAAGATCGGTAACCCTGCTTCGTCCTCGGAAGTAGTTGTTCCTGTTGTCGGTGGTCATAGTGGTGTCACGGTGAGCCTTACGCGTCTTACGCGTTATTCTGTCCGTCTCGGTCATGTCTACCATATCTTTAGATTGTCCCCCTCCTCTCTCAATCTTCTCATGCATTGCCCCCCAATTTCTCCGAGGACGATTACAACACACTTGTGAACCGTATTCAATTTGGTGGTGATGAGGTCATCAAGGCCAAAGATGGCGCTGGCTCTGCAACCTTGTCCATGGCTTACGCTGGCGCAGAATTCGCTCAAAAGGTCTTGCGGGCATTGAAGGGAGAGCAGGGTGTTATTGCGCCTAGTTATGTCAACTTGGAAGCTGATGCCATTGGAGCTTCCCTTCTAAAAAAGGACCTTGACCAGGAGTTGGCTTACTTCTCTTCCAATGTTGAACTTGGTGTGCGTCCATTTTTTGCCTAATTATACCCGGACATCATTTCCTATCCCTAATTAGCCAGAGGGTGTCGTGAAGATCTACTCTCTTGGTCAAACTACCGATGCTGAGAAAAAGCTCATCAAAGCCGCCCTCCCTGAATTGGTCAAGAACATTGACATTGTACGCTACTGTTGTCTTGTATAGAATTGAACTGATAGAGGTACTTTGTACAGGGAGTTAACTTCGTGAACGAGGCAAGGCTTTAATTGACCCTAACATCATATGTTCTGCCGTTCATCGCGAGTTATGTAAAAGCAATAAATACAGTCGTCTCTGAATTGTGCTTAAAGCCTCGTAGTAGGCTTGTTAACTGCTTGTGAAGATGACCGTCAATGACTGGGCAGGCTGAAACAGTTACACAAGTTGGGACTCAACGTCGAAAGTAGGCACTCAGTAGCTTTCAACCATCTTTACTCCCCAAGAACATCTAAGTGTCTTTCTTCATAACGATAAACCCAGGTTGCTAACACCCACTGCTGCCTTTGATGAACGCCTGGTCAATAGTGTGGATCGGGAGAAGAAGAGAATTCGTAAAGTAGATCAGGTCTTACCGCACCACAGGACGAGGACATGTAGCCCTTGGGCTCAGCCTTAGATCTCGGTCATGCAGCAAAGATCATAGTAAACGGAATGAGCCAATAGCCTCTTCTGCAGAGCTGCAACGGACACCAATCATCAAAAGCAACGATACAGAAAGAATATCCAAGAAATACTGTAAAGTCGATCCAGTTCTGTGCGCGAAATTTGTTACTGTTCATGCATAGCCTGCTATGACCCGGGTGATGTCGTTAGGCTCAATGTTGTTGAAGTGATAGCGCTCTGAAGCATCATCCATCCGCTCTTCAGTAATTATGATGGACAGTGTGATGTTAGCTAGCCTTACTGCAACCATGTGGCTGCCCAATATAAGAATAATAATCATTGTAGTATATAAGGGTGATCAAATTGCAGATGACAGATAAGAGGTCTTGGCAACCTTAGAAACCATTATGATAACTCAGGAGTCACCCAGTAGACTGTTGTTGTGGCAACCACTAGACCAATGTCCAATAGCAGCACTACAAGTAAATCTCAAGGGTGGATATCTAGTGGGGAACACAAGTTGTGTAATTCACAAGAGAACTCGACAGGGAACCACAACAGTATTCTACCAACTATTTATATAAACTATCCCTGGTCCATGCTACGACTGTGCATCCTACCCTAATGTCCATGCCCTGTCCTCATGTCCATTAGTAATCTACCTCATGTCCTATTACTCACCCACCTTGCATCTACCTCAAGGCCAGCATGCCATATACATGTGCCCTGACATCATACCCTAAACCCTACTCTTAATCTCTGTCATCCATGTGTGCACCACATGTACACCATGAGGGAACCATGCTGTTAACATGTTTCTTGACATCACTCCATCTCTAGATTCTTCTCAATCCTTCCAGACCACTCTAGACCCCTCTAGGCCCTATGATGTAATGTCATGTGACTTCCTAGTCATGTGCCTTTTCTCTCCTGTTGTAAACTAATAATAATACTACTATCTATATCTTACTGAAGTCTGTCCACACTTTACCATATCATAACAACTGTGGACAACTATAAATCAAAAATACATACACAGGGAGTTGTACATGTGATCAGATGATATTGATATACTTGAAATCAAGTCTATGATTCCTTTTTTGGACATATTGCTTCTTTTTCTCTTACCACCATCTTGTATGATAGTGCCCAAAAGAGATTTAGTGAATACATTGTTCCCTTATTGTTTAAATCCTCAACAAGAATCCTTCTCAACCCAACAAATAAATGTTGAAATCAACATGCCTAGAGGTCAGTCAATGTCTTCAAGCCCTAACTGTTCTAGAGAATCTTCAACACACTCCAATGCTTCCTTTATGGCCTATGCTGATAAAATTCAAGTATTAGATAATAGCTCTATATAGGCTAAACAAGTAAGAAGTACAGAACTTGAAAGACCTTCTCTTTCTTATGCAACTGCAAAGAAGAGAATGGACAATATAACTAGGATGGTGCCAGTGGTTGAGCAAATGCAGGTTCCTCATGGTATGACTATTAATAACACATGTACAACTCAAGGCATAAAATCATTAGCTATCTCTCATGTTAACAATTAGCTTATGGTCAGTAATGATACATATATATCTCAAGGCATGGAACCTTCAGTTATTCCTTATGCCATCAATCAGCCAGTAAATCTACAGTTGTGGGATGGTAACTTTTGTCCTATTTCTCTCTTTGAAATGAACGAATATTTGAAGGATAATGTTAAGAACATCACATGCTCACTTCTTAGAATGGTGGCCTTCATTAGACAATGCAAATTGGAAGATAAGATAGCTGAGGACATTTCTCAGATTTTAGAGTTTGGTTACATGGCATGAGATTTTCTTTCAGCCATCTATAAATCTGGATGGAACAAGCTGACAACAAATAAAAATAACAAGTCTTTCAGGTAATGTATCTCCACACAGTTTAATAGGTCTACTTTAGTCAAGAAAACTCCCAGTAATATGCCAAAAGGTAAACAAGCTTATATTTCCAGAATTTCCCTATCCATTCCACCTAGACCAAGTAAAAGTGTTTTGGTAAAGTTAAAGTTCTTCAAGAAGAATGTTATGGTAGAGTCAGTCAACAAATCCTATGTTCAAGCTTTAAGAAACAACATCAAAGAGATTTTTAAAATCAAGAACACCTTTTCTAAGCTCTTTCTTAACAAAGTATTAGAGATCCATAATGTGATAAACAAATTGAGCCAAAAAAGTAAAGCCAAGCTCAATATGACAACTAAAGGTTCCTTTAGAAAACAGATCATTGTACCTGGAACAAACAATACAGAAAGAGTAATGGTGCAATCAAATACATATATTACTAATATCAACAGACTTCTCAAAGATATCAAATGAGATACTTTAGCTAATTTTAATCATACCAACAGCAAGAGAATAATTGTTACTATGAACAAGATTGCTACTCTATCAGACTTGAAAGTGGTAGGAAAGTATATGAAGGAACTAAACAATGTTAATACAAGTAATGTTATAAGCCTTAGACTTCCTCAGTCTAAGTTGTATCTGAAAATCTTAGATATTCTCTATCTCATTGAAAATACTAATCTTTCCATTACTGCTAATGTTATTGAAAGAATAATCCAAACCTCTCATAATACTGTTTTAGCATCCCATCCTCACATTATTAAAGCTTTGCCAAAATTTAATATAGCTGTAATTTGAATGGACATTTGAGACTCTTAAAATGGTACAAAAGCTAAGTTACTCATCAATAGGTGTTTCAATATAAAATGGTATATTGTCATGATAAGAGGTACAAATATGAACCCAGGTATTCTACAATGTGAAAATTGCTAGAAATGGGATTACTCAACATTTATGTATTATATATATGGGGCAAAATGTCAAAAATGCAACAGACCTCATAAACTCAAATATTATAGAGAAATAGCATAGTGCTGTAAGGCAAACTTTAAGACTAATCCTCCTAGGCTTGAAACAAAGAAAGGTAAACTATGTATTTATTCTTTCAAGTGTATCAAATATAAGAGGATCATCAAGCAGACAGCAATTTATATCTGTTTTGGAAATACAGATTCAATCAGAATTGGCACAGCAAAAAGTCACAGAAACTCCAAGAAATCAAAGCTAACTTGATTTGCTTAGCTGTGGATAGAGGTAAACAATGATTTTAAAAACTCTTAATATTTTTATACAGAATGCTAGAAAACAACAAAAAATTTGATATTTTATTTATTTAAGAATCTCTCTAGTCAGTTATTCAACAAATTCCCAAATTCCAAGCTCTATAATTAAAGAAGGAGAAGATATCATTAGTACTCCTCATCATCCTTCCTAAATTACATTTGTAAGATCTTCTTTAGACAATAACAATTATCCAAGAGTCATCATGTACATCAACATTTAAGACTAAGTAGATATTCTATAACTATCTAGTTTGGAAATCAACTAAGTAACTTACTTTTCTTCTGTTAGATATAATTCACACTCACTGATTTTATCTGTGATAATGGCATGGAAGATGGAGTTCAGAAAAGAATCTCAATGAGAACATGCTTTAAGGCAGATGTGGGCAAAGTACTATATAGATAGGTCAACCTTGGCTTTAATAGATATTGTTGTATCTAGCCTATATGTTATATAATCAGGATTTCAAATAATGGGAGTTTGGATGGAGATACAAGTATTACACAGTTCAAGTTAATAATCAGACTAAAGAAAATGGTACATGGTAGACTACATTCTTAAATACAAAACTAGTAATCTAATAATAATCTACTACTATATATACTCTAAGTTATTAGGCATTGCAGAGAATATTGTTTGGAACTCTATAGAATTAATGAGAAGTACATGGTCTAGTTCTTAGGTTAATAGATGATTGGAATAGAGTGTTATGACTTAAAACCTTATATAAGGGCAAAATATAACTTGTGTATTAAGTAACATAAAAAAACTTAATAGAGTTCCAAGTACAAACTAGTTTATCTTATATACTGCAAATCTTAGTCTGTGTATACCCTACTACTAATCTACTCTGAAATATATATACTTACTATAAGGCTAACATATTGTTGCTATGCTATACAATATTATCTGTTTCAGGATCTTTTACAATCTTCTCTATATCATATGATTGTATGACCATGACTATGATATATGTGACAACAATGTGATAGGTATTATGTTTTTGGCACACTTTGTGACTTGTGTGACTATCATATCTCACTTTTATTCAAGTCTAAAATAAATTAATAAAATAAATTTTATTATTCACAACTCTAACATAAAATGTGATTTGTACCAGAAGAGTAGAAAATATATGTATATGAATGATGAATAGTATGTAATATCTTTCTGAAATCTCTTACCATTTTGCTCCTTTCTCTGAAATTACAACTATGTAATAAACAATAGCACAATATATAAGTTAAGGTAAAGATTGTTATCTATAGCCCAGTTATAAGTATACAGATAAGCTTTCTAGCTTGATTTATAATCCAAATACTTTATCCACTCTCATGAATAACTATATCTATTTACAAATAAGTTTCTATACTTGATCTGACTCTTTTCCACATGATTATGTTATAATTAAAGACTCAAAGTATTAAGTCAATAAAAGAATTCTGTATAAAATTTACATAAGAGAACTTGATGGAGTTTTAGTTATAAAGTGTCTATCTATTAACATGCAATATAATATTATTATTGTTATAACTCAAAGACCTTAGAGTGGGTCAATGAATAGAATCTTGTATTAGGTTAACATAAGAGAACTCAATAGAAAACTCTGTATAGAATTATTTACCTTATATACTAAACTACAATGGTCCATGCTATTACTTTTCTAGCCTACCCTAAAGACTATGTGTTTGCCTTAGGGCTAATATGTATACTATATGTTGTTATAATGTTATCTATCCAGAATCTTTTATATCCTTTTCTGTAACCTCATGACTTGTGACCATATCATTTGCTGTGACTGATGTGTGACAGCATGATCTTTGTCACTCTAATCCTAACCCTAAGTTTGAAATAGAAACATAAATCAAAAGAAAATGAAAATGAAATATTAAATAAAAAAACTAGTGTTTAGACTTCACATATCTGACAATCATTTTAGAACTTTTTACATTCTTTTATGACATGTGATTATATAACAGTGACTTGTGACTTGTGACTTGTGACCAACATACAACACTGTGTCACATTGTATAACAGTTTGTAATATCATACTAACCTCAGTTCTAAGCCAGAAAATAAGAAAATAATAGAAATGAGAATAGAAATGAAAATGAATTAAGTTTACAATCTTTAACTCTAATATTACTCCCTCTTTAAGATTTTTCCTCTAGAAAAACTGACTTCTATTTTTGTCAGTTCCTCTCCAACTTCTTTAGATACTTATTTTCAAACTTTCTATTATTCTATCTATATAACATCATCACTATATATTTTTCTAGCAACTCTCTTCTCTTAAAGTCTTTCTCTTCTACTATATTTAATTTCTCTTGTCTCCTTACTTCTGCACTCAATCTCTCTTCAAATTCTACCACTGCTTCCTTTGTATTTTCCAAGTTTTTCTCTTTCTTCTATGTATTGTTTTCTGCTATAAGCCTTTTCAACATACTAAATACTTAACTAATCTTCTTACTTTTTTTTTATTTATAATTTTTTCTATCTTCTACTCTTCAATTCTATCTACTTCTACTGGTTTCACCTCTTTTATCTTTTGTTCTCCTACTTATTTCCTATATTACACTACTTAACTAACATTTGTTGTGGTAACTACTAGTCAAAAGACCAATAGTAACACAAGCAATAAATCTCAAGATAGATATCAAGTGGGTATTACAAAAAAACTTAACAAGAAGTCCCTAATATATTGCTACTCTATTTATACAAAACTCTCATGGTCTATGCTAACAATAAATAGCCCTACTCTAATGTTCATGTATAGTCCATGCTTCCACTATATATTAATCTTATGTCTGCTATAAGGACACCATGCTATATATATATGCCCTAATGTCATCCTTCTAGTCCTTTCTTCTAAAGTCTAGGCCTATGACTTCACATCATGTGACATGTCATATAACTGCAGTCACATGCCTCTTCATTATCAAATAATAAAAAGAAATATTAAATCAAGAAAAATAGATAAAAGTAAAAGAAAATGTTAATGTCCAAGTATACCATAACAACATTCACAATTAGGTATTACTGAACTACTTACTTATTTGTAATATCTGAATCTTGGATACACTTTTAGAGGTTTAGAAGTAATTCAGAAGTTTAATAATAATGACAATGATAATAAAGATCAATACAGATAGATATCAATGATAATAAGAAATAATGATTATTGATTATTGATAAAAACTAATATTATTAAGTTTGAGGTCTAATTCCTAGATATAAAAATATTTATACAAAATAGTAATGGTCTGTATGCAAGCTATTTCTATCACATAATCATAACTTATACCTAATAGAGCTATCATATGTCATAGCAGATATCAGACTAATTTTAGAAGGTAACTAATTGATATACTTGTATCTTTATGAATACTAATCTCTATATAATGTATAATATATCATTAGAAATTGTTTGATGAGCATTTTCCAATGCAACTTTGATTGTGGGAATCTGTTTAGTCATTTCTAAGATAATAGCCAATGAAACTTATAGTTACTGATGGTGTAATATCTCAGCAATCTGTTGTTACTTTTGTACATTTCATATATGTGTAGATAGCCATTATTTGGAGCTTTCCAGTGCAACTTATTTTGTAAAAATCAGTCTACTGGTTATAAAGATACAAGCTAAATAAATTTTGTAATACTAGATGATTAAAGTTGGCAATTATAGTTTGATTATATTAGTAGAAACTATCTTGTTAATGATATATGGACCAACATATTTGTTAAGAGTCAAAGATAATAAACTTAACAATTTTTATTTTCTTTTTAATTTTAATTTTATCTTGAACTTAGGGTTAGGGTTTAACATAATATATAACTATTACAAACTGTCATATGGTATAACTCAGTATCATACATGAGTTTTAGTCACAAGTCACATAATCATATATTATAATAGAATATAGTAGAAGATCTTAAAAGAAAATGATATTATATTATATATTTGATATATATTGGTTGATCTCAAGGATAATATATAACTCTTTAGAGTAGGTTAATGATATTATAGCATAGACTAGTAGTCTAGTATATATAAGGTAAATAAGTTTGTACTAGAAATTTTATCAAGTTCTCTTGTGTTTATTTAAATACAAGATATTTTCTCCTGATTCACTCTAAGATCTTAAGTTTGTAGCAGTATTAATTCACTAATTTCTTTGCTAGCTACTTTTTAAATACTAGATCTTTTATGCTTAGTATCACCTTATCACCTTTTTTCCATTCTTCTACTTTTTTTCTCCCTCTATCTACTTATTGTTTTATCTCTTTCTGTGATTTTCTTAATACTACTCTAGCTTTTTTCTATACTTTCTTTATCCATTCTGCAAACTCTGTTGCTCTCTCTACTTTCTCTTTTCTTCTTATATTAGCTTCCATCTTTAACTCTTTTCCAAGTTTGCCATAAATAGAAATACTTTGGTTACTGAATGTGTTTTATTATTTATTGCAAACTCAGCTATTGCTAACCATTCTGGCCAGTTATTTTACCTATAATCAACAAATAATTAGAGATATTGTTCTAACTCCTAATTCATTTGTTCAGTCTGCCTATTCACTTGTAAGTGAAAGAATATCAACAACTTTATTTTGATTTCCAACATTCTATTCAGCTCCTTAGTTAACTCCACTGCAAACTGAGGTCCTTTGTCTAAAATTACACTTTCCAGTAATCTATGTAACTTTCACATATTATCCCTAAACAACTGCACTAACTCTTCTACTGATATTCTTTTTATTGTTACTACAAAATGAGCCATCTTTGACAACCTATCACAAACTACTAGAATTATATCCTTTCCAGCTACTAATAGAAACTTAGTGATGAAATCAACTGTCAAATATGTCTATAGTTTTTCTGGAACCTCATTTGCTATCAAATTTCCTACTAATACCTCTGTTCTATTCTTTATATTCTAACACATATTATAACCATTTATATATTTTTCTATATCTTTAGTTACCTCTGGCCATTAGTAGTTTCTTGTCACCAACTCTGTTATTTTCCACCTTTATCTACTCCCTGTTATTAGTACATTATAGTGCAACTAGATTACTTCTACTCTTAACTTCTTATCTTTCAGCATATACACTTTTTTCTTCTTTAATACCAAATATCCTGCTATTTATTGCCTCTTAACAATATTTCTACTTCTAGTCCTTCTATTACTACTTTTACTTAACTACAAATCCATTGTTTTTTAATTAATATCTGATTTTCATTGTCTTTTTTTACTCCTACTTTCCAGCTTAGTCTCTTACTTAGTCTATCTATTTTAACATATATAATGCTCAATGAGCTTATCTTCTGTTCAACTTTTGTACTTTCATGAAATATTCTAAGTTTTTGTAGTTAGTCTAGATCTTGAACTTGGACTTTGTGCTCTCTAATAGATGTCTCTAGTTTTCTAATTTCTTTATTACAACCAACATCTCTTTGTTATGAATCTCATAGTTTTTCTCTATCTTATTTAGAGATTTTGAGAGAAAAGCTATAGACCTCTATTATCTATCTATCACAAATAAGCTACTCACTGTTATAAGATGAGAAAGTGAGGACAGACTTTTAGGGTTAGGGTTAGGGTTAGAGGACAGAAATAGACAGTAGTAATTATTATTAGTCTACAATGGGAAAAGAGTATGTAACCTAGAAGTCATGTGAGATGATGTCATAGGCCTAGAATAGTCTAGAGCGGTCTATAGGTCTAAAAGGGTCTAAAAGGCTAAAAGAGCCTAGACGATGATGTCAGGGAGCATGTACACCACATTGTTACCATATGGTCAACACATGGACGTTAGAGCAGGATGCACAGTCTTGCACAGTCACTGTGGAGTAGACATGAGGTAGACATATGGCCTTGAGGGCAGGAGGTGCAATAGACATATTGTTGTAGCACAGACCACTTGTAAATTATATAAATAGGGTAGCAATGCAGTAAGGGCTCCTTATGGAGTTCTCTTGTAATCCCCACTACTAGATAGCCAGTCAAGAACTTTGCTGAAGTAAGCATACTACAGGGTCGTTACAACTAGTGGTTGCTACAACACTCACTGGTTGTGATACTTGAACTGAATAGTGTTCCAGAGGTTCAGTATAAGAGTATGATGATGACAGATAATGAAAAGTATCAACAAGAATAATTGATAT
>Ga0157363_1005887_pt1 | contig 11501 bp, 10 predicted proteins | sample AttsexASBM1_FD_111477 | JGI IMG/M metagenome (GOLD analysis project Ga0157363, IMG submission 111477) | Fungus gardens microbial communities from leaf cutter ant in Ribeirão Preto, State of São Paulo, Brazil - Atta sexdens ASBM1 | ecosystem: Host-associated > Fungi > Mycelium > Unclassified ...
AAGGTGATGTCAGGGCACATGGAGTATGCATGGTGGCCTTGAGTAAGAAGTAAGGTGAGCATGAGGTTGAAGCATGGACTATAGGGCAGGTTTAATTATTAGTAGCACGAACCATGAACCATTTGTATAAATAGAACCTTAATTAAGAAGAGGCTCCTTGTCGAGTTCTCTTGTGAAATTCCCACATTATATCCCAACTCTGAGATTTACTCGTTAGTGAGATCATTGGACATTGTGTCTAGTGGTTGCCACAACACACAGTGGCCACCTTACTCGCAACATGCCTCACAGCAATAATGTAATCATCTAGGTGTTCTGTCTTCTATGATGGAGATACTTTTATTTGACTTGGTCTTCTATAGTAGAATTATACTCCTGTCAGTGTCTCAACACTGAAACCTCCACTTGGGGCAATAGAGATTATACCACTAAAACCCTGAGCATCTCCTATAGTAGGTATTGGTATATAAAACTAGTAGTTATATTGTAATTTGCTAGTCTGATAATCGATAAAGATAAACTCTTATTGAACTCGATTCCTAGTGTTTAATGGCAACACACCAAACCAGCACTTATTTCCATCTTGGACTTCTTCCTCTTATCTGAAATTGTAACCAAGCAGCAAACAGATGGTACAGCATATAAGCTGAAGCCAAGGTTATTCCACTAGTCTACACATCTCCAAGTCTATTTTGCAGACTTTCACCCCTGGTGTGAACTGAATCTGACTCCCAAGTCTACTGTCACTTCTGAACAGTTTTGTCTACTAAATTCTCTTTTGCAGCCCCATCTGCAAAACAATCTTCACACTTCAAAGTCTAAAATGGCTTCTTTTTACCATAATTCCTCAACTTCAACTCCGGTCCCACTGCTTGGGACATGTTATGATCTTAAACCTTTAGAGTGAGGTCAAAGAACAAACTTTTGTATTAGAGTAAATACAAGAGAACTCAATAGAGAGCTCTTTACAAAGTAGTCTACCTTATATACCTATACAGATGGTCTGTGCTAGCTACTGTGTATCCTACCCTAAATGACCATGTGTAAAGTATGAGGTCAACATGTGGTGTTCATGTTATATGATGTTACTTTTTCCAGAACCTTCTACTCCTTTCTCTCATGTTCCATGATTAGTATTATGACTACACCATCTGATGTGACCATGTGACCGATCACTCTAACCCTAACCCCAGAGTTCTAAAAATAGAAAATAGAAAATAATTTTAAAAAAATAGAAAAAAAAAAAGAAAATAAAAATAAATTGAAGTCTATTGTTTTTGTTTTTTATAGGACACCCTTTAACACTATCTTGTGTTTTAGTGACTATCTGGCCTATCCGCCAAATACTCTACAATGCTCAAGACAAATTTACCAAAGAGGCCACTCTTCTCTGAGGTCTCTATTTAGTACCATTTATCTTGGCCAAATAGCTTTACCTGTTTCTGGTCTAAGTATCATCCCTATGGATAATGATTCTAACTGGGAGGATACTCCTGCTACTAATTCTAATACTAATTTAACATCTAATAGACCTACATCTTCTACTTGCTTACAGTCAAAACCCTATTGGAGCGATAATACTAATGAACAGTTGGCTAACATACTTGGCCAACTTGTTAATACACTTAATGCTAATCAGACTCCTGGACCTAATACTAATTCAAGGAAAACTAAAGCCTGTATCTCCAATACTTTCAGTGTTATGAATCAAGACTCAAAGTGTTAAGTCAAGAAACAACTCTTGTATTAGAGTGATACAAGAGAGCTCGATAGAGTTCCTAGTACAGAGTAGTCTACCTTATATACTAGTCCCCATGGTCCATGCTAACTACTGTGCACCCTACCCTAAATGACCATGAGTATAACATAAGGCCAGCATATGTTGTCCATGCTGTATGACGTCACTTTGTTCCAGAACTTTCTACTCCATTCTTCTAAGTCTTGTGATCAGTCTTGTGATTACGCTATCAACTTGTGACTGATGTGATAGCATGACTGATAAACCCTAGCCTGAGTTTGTTCTAAAAATAGAAAGAAAAAGAAAAAGAAAAAGAAAATAGAGTGAAAAGAGAAAATAAAAACAAAGTCCACCGTCAACGATCTTGACATTCAGTAGTACTAAGCCTGACAAGCTCAATAATTTCTTGTTTCAGTGTCACTTATATTTCCATGCTAATCTAGCACAATTTGACACAGACATTGCGAAAATCAACTTTGCAATGATCTATCTCACTGTAATAGCCTAGGACTGGTTCGAGGTGGACCTTAACTAAGAAGACCAGGATATTCTGCAAGACTGGCTCTCCAACTAGAATCTGTTTGTTAATGAGTTACATCGACATTTTGGCCTCTCAGATTCCATTGGTGAAGTGGTCAACATGCTGGATAATCTCTATATAAAGCCTGGCAACAAAACTTCCACTTACAATATGGATTTCATATGCTATACCTCTCAATTAGGTTGGAGGAATAGTGTGCTGTGCCATTGTTATTACTAGGGGCTTCCCAATCGGATCCAGGATTCCATCTTTACCTAGGAACAAGAAAAACCCATCTCATTCCAGGATATGTACACTTTAGCAATGACTATCAATCATTACTACTGGGAATGTGACTGTGAATACAATCATGCAAGGCAGGTGGAAAAAGAGGCTCTTGAGTCTTATTCTCAGAAGCAAGGGAAAGCTTCCACCTCTGGTCCTGCCACAGTCCCTCAGAATAAGACAAACTCATCTCTGGTAGTCTTATCTGCCAAATTATTTTTGTCCAAATCATCTCTCTCTTCTACTCCCAAGAAACAATCCAATTCTTCATGGGTAGACCACTCTTCTAAGCTGGCCAGTAATAGCAAGTTAACCAGTGATGAGCACAAGAAATGTCTTGAAAACAACCTGTGTCTTTATTGTGGTATAGGAGACCACAAGTTGGACTCTTGTCCCAAGAAGCAGACCATGGTCACTCCTAAGGATCACAGTGCTTCAGCAACTGCTGATCTTTCAGCAGCTACTTCCAAGAAACCCTTGGAAAAATAGAGAGCAACTCCAGGACTCCACAAAGACTGAGGGCCATGTTGAACTTCCCTGTGCAGCAATGAGTCCCATCCAACTCAATGCATCTGCTCTTTCTGATCCTCATTCACTTTTTATCTCTCTTATCTCTCTCTTGATTCTTGATCAGGATCACCTTAATAAAATCCCATTCCATGCTCTTGTCAACTCCAAGTCAACTCATTGTTTTGTAGACTCTAAATTTGTGGATACTTACCATTTGAAGACTTCCACAACTCCTACAGTTGCTTTCTGCTTGTTTAATGGTTTAACAGCACCATCTCTGAAATTGCCAACTTATCTATTATTTTTTCCACTGGTGATTGTATAAATCTGGACTTCTATGTTATTCTGCTTGATTCTTCCTGCTCTTTGGTCCTTGGATACAACTGGCTTACCTGACATAATCCACTGATTGACTGGGTAAATAGGTCAACAAACTTCCATTCATCTTTGCAAAAAATCTTGCTCCTTTTTGTGTTATGGACAATACACTATTGGCATTTCCATCACTTCTTGACATTCCTCTACAATCATTGGACTCTGTGAGTTCTATGTCTGCATCTGAGACCTCTGCATCTGAGACCTCTATGTCTAACTCTGAGTGACATAACATCACTATCATTGGTGTTGCAGCATTCTTGCACATATCAAAACTTCTAGACTCTAGCAATTTTGAACTCTGTCTTTGCTCTTCAGACATTCAGGCTGATTCTGCAAAACTTGTAGAAGCTCCTGATCTTTCCAATGTCCCTTCTGAGTATCATAAATTTGCCAATGTTTTCAGCAAAACTAAAGCTAAATGTTACGAATTAAAGACCTTAGGGTTGGTCAATGAAAAGAACCTTGTATTGGATTAACACAAGAGAACTCGATAGAGAACTCTGTACAAGATTGTTTACCTTATATACTAATACCTAATAGTCCATGCGAGCTATTTCTAGCCTACCCTAAATGACTATGTGTATCACATATTGTATGACATCATCTCTTCCAGAATGTTCTATGTCCTTCCATGTATTATATGACTTATGACTGTGTCATCTGATGTGACCTGCTGTATGACAGCATGATCTTGTCACTCTAGCCCTAACCCTAGTTCTAAAAATAGAATAAAGGAAAATAAATCGAAAATAAAATAAAAATAAGAAAGAAAATAAGAAAAGTTAAGTTCACTTCTTATGTTCTTGACACTAAAGCCTTTGCTCCTCATCATTCTTTTTATGACCTCAAAATCAATCTGGAAGAAGGTGCTCAACCTCTGGTTGGCCCCATATACTCTCTTTTGGCATCTGAACAAGAGTCTCTCAAAGAATTCATCAAGGAAAATCTCAATACAGGTTTCATCCAACCAACTTTATTTCTGCATAGTATACCAGTCTTATTCATTAAGAAAAAAGATGGTTTACTGTGCCTTTGTGTTGACTTCTGTATTCTTAACCACATCTCCAAGAAAAATCATTATTCACTCTTGCTCATCTTCAATCTATTAGACTCATCTTGCAAAGCTCGGGTTTATTCAAAGATAGATTTTTGCCATGCTTACCATTTGGTTCACATCACCAATGGTGATGGATGGAAGACTGCCTTTAGGACATACTATAGATTATTTGAATAGTCTGTAATGCCTTTTGGTTTTACTAATGCTTCCATGGCCTTTCAGTGATTCATAAATGATATTTTCTCTGATCTTTTGGATGTCTGTATCATGATCTATCTGGATGATATACTTATCTACACAAATAACATGTCAAAACATCACTGGCATGTTAAAGAAGTACTCAAGTATCTTTACAAGGTTGGTCTTTATGTCAAAGTAGAGAAATACAAATTTCACTCCGAGTCGGTAGAGTATCTAGAATACATTCTTTTTTCTTCTGGCCTTACCATGTCTGATGACAAAGTAAAGATTATTCAAGACTGGCCAGAGCTGAAGAAATTAAAGGGTATTCAATTCTTCTTAGGTTTTGCTAATTTTTATTATTGGTTCATCTTTAACTACTTGGATATTGTCATTCTATTGACACACTTCATCCAGAAGGATATTCCTTGAAATTTTGACTCCTCCTATTGTGATGCTTTCAATTCTCTCAAAAAGGCATTCACTTTTGCTTCCATTCTCACTCATTGGGTTCTTGATGCTTAACTCATCATAAAAACTGATGCTTTGGACTATGCTCTTGCTGCAATTCTTTTGATTTTTAACAAAGAAAATGAAGTTTATCCAGTTGCTTTTCACTCCCATACTTTTATCATAACAGAGTTGAATTACAACACACATAACAAGAAATTGCTTGCTATTTTTGAAGCTTTTAAGATTTGGTGACACTACTTGGAAGGTCCAGCCTATCCCATCAACATTGTTACAGACTATAAAAACCTTGAGTATTTTTTTACTATCAAGATGTTGACCTGGAGGCAAGTGTGGTGGTCTGAGTATCTCTCTCAGTTCAACCTTATCATCAAGTTCTGTTCTAGTTGTCTTGGCACCAAACTAGATGCTTTCACTAAATAGTGGAACATCTATTCTAAAGAGGGGAATACTGGCTATGCTATAGTCAACCCTCACAACTTCAAACCTATCTTCACTTAAAAACAACTTGCAGTTTCTGTACAAGCTACTGTCCTTATATACTCATCTCTCCATACAGCTACAATAGTTAATTTGGACACCCTACATTAAGACATTTTTGTGGCCCTCTTTAGTGACCCAATTGCTACAAAATACATCTCTGTAGAAGGCTGGTGATCTATGGACCCAAATGGTTTCCTCCTCCTTAACAACAAAATCTATGTACTATCTGCTGGTAACCTCCACACACTTATTCTTTAGTATAATCATGATCACATCTTTGCTGGATATTTTGGTTAAAACAAAACACTGGAATTAGTTTACCACAGATATTCATAGTCTAGCCTTTGTGCTGATGTATAACAATTCTGCAAGTTCTGTGTTACTTATATGTGATCTAAGCCACAATATCACAAGCTCTATGAATTCCTCAAACAACTCTCTCTATCTCTGAATGACCATGGAATTCCATTTCTATAGACTTCATCAAAAAACTTCCATCATCTTCTGGGTTTGACACTATCTTGGTTATAGTTAACCAGCTCACCAAGCAGGTAATTTTTATCCCTGCTCATGACACAATCATATCCACAGACTTAGCATATCTGTTTGTTTTTCATATGTTCTCCAAACACAGCATTTCTTCCCATGTCACCTCTAATAAAGGTTTAGAGTTTGTGTCAAACTTTTTCCAATCTTTAGACACTGCTCTGGACATATAGCTTCACTTCACTTTAGGCTACTACCCTAAAGGTGATGGACAAACCAAATGCATGAATCAGACTCATGAGCAATACCTCTGTGTATATTGTAATAAGACAACTGGTCCAAACTCCTATTTCTTATAGAGTTTGCCTATAATAATGCTCCAAGTGCTATTACCAGTGTCTCTTCATTCTTCACTAATACTAATAAGGGATATCATCCAAACATTACTGTTTACCCCAAATGCAATATTGCTTCCTTTTGAGCACGCAACTTTACCATAGATCTCAATAAGTTACAAAGTACCCTTAAAGCTGAAATCTCTATGGCCCAACAGCATTATCAGAAATCTGCTGATACATGACATTCACCTGCTCCTGATTTCAAAGTAGGTGTCAAAGTCTTTGTCAAAGCTTAGTTCTTCCGAACTACTCAACCTTTAAAGAAACTCTTCAAAAAATACCTTGGACCCTATGAAATCATTGTTTAGCCTAGTACTCTATTGTTTACCCTCTGTTTCCCAGAGTCTATATGCTCCATTCATCCAGTTTTCCATGTATCCATACTCGAACCTGCTATGTCTATATCATAAATAAGCTACTTACTAGTTATGATGCTTAAACTTAATGGTGTTTTAGAGGTTTAGTATAAGAAGATAATGATAATAGGTGATGAGTAGTATCAACAGGAATAATTGATGTAAATTAATGAATAATAAATGATGTTGTTAAGTCTGAAGTCTAATTCTTAGACATAGAAGTATATATACAAAAGAATAATGGTCCATGTATAAGCTGTTTCTATCACATGATCAAAACTCATATCTGATGGGAGCTGTTATCTATCATAGCAGCTGTCAGGCTAATTTTAGAAGATAACTAATTATATTACTACATTGATATGCTTGTATCTCTATCAATACTTATTGCTCTGAGTGATACTATATATTGTTGGAAACAGTTTGATGAGCACTTTCTAATGCAAGTTTGATTGTGTGAATTAGTCTAGTCATTCATGAGATATTAGCAAACAAAGATTTTACAGTTACTGATGATCTGATATCTCAGTTGTTTATTGTTGCTTTTGTACATCACACATATGTGCAGATAGCTCTCATTTGGGGCTTTACAGTATAACTTAGTTTGTGAAAATTAGTCCACTGGTTGTGGAGATACAAGCTGAATGAAGTTTATGACAGCTGGGCTCTCAACAACTTCATAAATCTCTATCTCTGATATTTAAGGATCACTAGAACTAGGATAATATTTAACAGTCCCCATTCCTAGATAACTACTCTAAGTAGTTTACATTATAAATCTCATTCTGAAAATCAACTAAAACTATTTCTATTGTAGTATGTTTGAACCCTTATATTTTATTTTGATTTTCTTTTCTTTTTATTTATTAATTTAATTTAATTTATATTTTTCTTTTCTTTTTATTTCTCAGGCATATAATCATAGTCACATAATGCATCACATGACATTATGTCATAGGCCTAAAATCTGAAAAAAAAAAACTAGAAGGATAATATTAAGATACATGTTAACAGTATGTTCACCTCATGATGAATGCATGAACATTAGGATAGAGTTATTTATCATTAGCATAGACTATGTGCACTAGTATATATAGTGTAGGAATACATTGGAAACTCTTTGTTGAGTTCTTTTGTAACTTCTATAAGATACTTTACCTATAAATTTACTTGAATAGTCTATTGGTTATCTTAACTAGTAGTTATTACAACAGTAGAACTCAACTCTTTATAAGGACATTGTATCACACAGTCTTCTTACACTTACTCTTTTATTATCCTCAACTGAGAGACAGCACTATCTCTTAGTCAAAAATATATAGCTAGGTCCTAAGCTTAAGAAGTATATTAGCTAGATAGAGAAAGCTTAGTTGTTTGTACCAAAGTCTACTGGTGTATTTCAGATGTATCATCTTTTGTGAATGTATGAGTTAGTTTTTATAGTAGAAGTCTTGTGCTGTTGGTTTCCTTGTATATATAGAGAAGTGATGTTATTTAGCAAGAAAGCATTTAGTTTAGAGATTTCCTTCTTAGGGATAGTAGTGTAACAGTTTGATTAGAGTAGTAGTCAGTAAATAGGTAGTTAGTAGACAGTGTAAGGTCAGTGTTACAACTCAAAAGCCTTAGTGTTGACTTAAGAGGAGAACCTTGTATAGGGTAAACACAAGAGAACTCGATGGAGAACTCTTTACAAGATCTATCCCTACTTATATAGTTATGTCCTTGGTCTGTGCTATAACTGTGCTACTCCTACCCTAAAGTCCATACATCATCCTCATGTCCTATTACTTATCCACCATAAGGCTACCATACTGTATACATATGCCTTGATGTCATACTCTTTAATCTCCGCTGTACATATGTGCACCATGTGTACACCATGAGAAACTGTTGTCCCTTGATGTCATTCTCTAACCCTAACTCCTACTCTAGACTCTTCCTGATCCTTCTAGACCCTAAGTTCTTCCAGACCGTTCTAGACTACTTCATACCTATGACATAATTTCATGTGACTTCCTAGTTACATGCCTATATCTCTCTCTAGCTGTAGACTAATAATTAACTACATTGTCTAACCCTAACCCTAGAAGTCTGTCCACACTTTTGAGTTATAACAGTCAGATAAGAAGAATACTAGCTAGTATTTACAAAGGAAATTTTTGAAAGAACATTTTTTGGAGAATATCATTTTATATTGTCAGACACTATAGCAACTAGCATTGTTGATATTAGTTGAATAAACATAAAAGGATTAGTCAGATATGTGGGAGAGGAAAAAGCAACAAGGTTATTAAAGCAGATACTTGTCAAGATCGAAGAAGGTGGACTTGACTTATTTTATTTTTCTTTTCATTCTCTATTTTCTTTTGATTTTATTTCTCTATTTTTCTATTTTTAGAACAACTAGGGTTAGGATTGATCAGTCATGCTGTCACATCAGTCATCTGATGGCAAAGCCACAAGACAAATCACAAGACTTGGGAGAATTTAGTAGAAGATTCAAGAACAAATGACGTCATGCAACATAGACACCACATGTTGACCTCATGGACTACACACGGTTGTTCAGTGTTTAGCACAGACCATCCGTAGAACTATATAAAGTAGACTAGTTTGTAGAAGAGTTCTCTATCGAGTTCTCTTGTGTTACTTAATACAAGAGTTGTTCTTTTACCTAACTCTAAAAGTTTAAGATCATAACAGTACTAGAAAATAATGTAATGTTATTAAATTTACAAAAAGAAATATTGGAATTGCAAGTAGCAGAAGATCAGAAAAGAAGGAGGGAACAAGAAAGAGAATGGAGAAGAAGAAAAAATGATGAAAGGTAGGAAGAGGATGAACAGAGAAGAAGAAGGAAAGAGAGTAGATGATGAGTAGAAAAGAGTAGAGAAAATAAGAATGAGAGAAGAAATAAAAGTAGAAAAGAAGTGGAGATGGTAGAAAGCATGGGAAAGAAGAAGAGAAATGATAAAGAGAAAATGTTTTGTTTGTAGAGGTTTTAGGCATATTGCCCATTATTGCAAAAATATAGAGAGTAGACAGGAGAAGAGACCAATATAGAGATCCTTAAATAAATTTGAGGTACTAAGAAGTAAAGTGATGAATATAGGAGAAAAAAGTAGAGAGGAGATAAGCAAAGATAGAAAGACAATTTTGAAAGAAGAGAGATTGAAGAAGGAAAAGTCAGTGAATGTTGTGGCAACTACTTATCGCAATGACAAATGATAACACAAACGAGTAAATCTCTTATTAGAATATAGAGTGGGAAGTTCACAAGAGAACTCGACAAGGAGTCTCTGCTAAATTAGAGTCCTATATATACAAAACATGCCTGGTCCATGCTACCAATAATTAAGCCTGCCCTATTATCCATGCTTCAACCTCATATCCATCTCATTTTCTACTCAAGGCTACTATGTTTTATACATGCGTCCTGACATCATCTTTCAGATCCTTCCACTATATTCTAGGCCTATGACATCACATTATGTGACCTGTCATGTGACTGTGGTGTCACATGCCTCTTCATCGTCCAAAAGAAAAGAGAAAAGAAAATCAATATAAAATCAGAAAAATAAAAGAAAAGAAAAAGAAAATTGTTAGTGTTCAAGTGTCCCATAACAGTGAAAGTATGAAAGACAGAAATAGAGAATAATAGCAATAGTATAGAAAAGAAGAAATTATTGAGAGAGGTAACAGTGAAGATAGGGTTGAAGCAGGAGGATAATAAAGAAGGAATTGTTGTGAAAGCATTATTGGACAGTAATGAGTTCAAAGTTTGTAGAAAAAAATAAGTTCAAGAAAAAGAAGTTAGATAGGCCAATTTATGAAAGAAATATAGATATTACCTTTAATCATGAAGGACCAATTGAGCACACAGTGAAGATAAAATTGTTTTATAAAGGACACAAAGAAAGAATAGAGATAGATATAATAGGTAGACAAAAATAGAGCATGATATTAGAAATCTCATGGCCGACATGCCATAATTTAGAAATTAATTGGAAGAATAGAGAAGTAAAAATGATAAGATGTTCAGATGATTGTAGGAAGAAATGAAAGATAAAACAAATGAAGCCAGGATAGTAGAAGAAGAAGAAAAAACAAAGGAAAGAGAAAAAGGAAAATTAGCTGTGAAAGAGGAAATAGAGATAGAAAGAATGATAGAGGAAAAGCAGGAAGAAGAAAAAGATTTGATAGAAATTAGAATGGTAGAAGAGATAGTTCCTAAAAAATTCCATAAGTGTTTAAAGATATTTGAAAAGAAGAAGTCAGAGAAAATGCCAGTAAGAAAGATATTGAATCATACCATAGATCTTAGAGAATGATTTGTTCCAAAAAAGGGGAAAATATACCCATTATTAAGAATAGAGAGAGAGAAAGTCCAGGAGTTCATGAAAGATCAGTTGATGAAAAGATATATTTGACCATCAAAATCACTATAGATATCACTGGTGTTCTTTGTATTAAAGAAGGATGGGAAAAATAGAATAGTATAGGACTATTGATATTTGTGTTATAGCACAAGGATGTGGACAGACTTTAGGGTTAGGGTTAGGACAGAGTAAAGATATGGTAGTAGTATTCTATTAGTCTACAACGGACAAAGGGTTAGGAGATAGGCACGTGACCTGGA
>Ga0157363_1005889_pt1 | contig 11499 bp, 3 predicted proteins | sample AttsexASBM1_FD_111477 | JGI IMG/M metagenome (GOLD analysis project Ga0157363, IMG submission 111477) | Fungus gardens microbial communities from leaf cutter ant in Ribeirão Preto, State of São Paulo, Brazil - Atta sexdens ASBM1 | ecosystem: Host-associated > Fungi > Mycelium > Unclassified ...
GTGTGTGTGTGTGTGTGTGTGTGTGTGTGTGTGTGTGTGTGTGTGTGTGTGTGTGTGTGTGTGTGTGTGTGTGTGTGTGTTAAGATGGGACTTACTGCTACTCTGCAAGTTTTAGCTTTTGAGGATGACTGTCGGAGGTCCGATCTCTGTGATTATAAGATTCCAAGGAGAGGGTTGAGTCATCGATTTAGTGGCTTCGGTCGAGTCACTTGACAGTAATAAATGAATAAGATCGCTTGATTGAACTGATCGCGGCTCACCAAAATCGGTAGAGCGATATGATTGCGGACCGGCAGAATATCAGCTTATTAAATAACTTATATAATCGCGAACCGGCAGAGTTTCGTATTGAAGATGAAGTTTGATTGCCTGACTGTTCGCGAAGAACCTTCTTTTTATGTTCGCGAGTTAGTAGTGCCTCGTGTATGTTATTGGTTTAATTTAAGATTAGAATTAAGGTTGTGAAATGGGATACTGGGATATGTCTGAGACAACTTTCGTCATCAATCATTTGCCAGTTCAATAAAAGTTTAGAGTCACATGTGTCATTTATTACCGACAACTGCTATTTTAGTTTGTAATTCTTAATCTATTTACTTTTTCTCGGGATAAAGTTCATCTATTTGGCACTTGGTTTAAATTTTTAATCAAAAACTTCGTCCAGAGTGGATTATTAATCTAAAAAGGCAAATGTTATTCGGCTCATCACTATTGTAACTTCCTGTGGTAGAAACAGATGGTCTACTGATATTACTTGTTAATAACTTATAGTGATGATGAAAATTCTAATCGAAGAAAAGAACTGGACGTAACACATTCTTCAAACTGGAAACACAAACCTTTATTTCATTTTTGAAAGCAAAAAAGGAATTCCAGCTTATATAGTTAACGTCTTCAACGATGGGCACTTCAATTATTATCTTATGATTTTAAGCTCGAGTACATCAAGATTGAATTTGGACACGCGAATGTTTTATCAAAATTAATTAGTCATCAATATCGTCCTGAAAAAGATTTTATAATTGCTTCCGTTCAATTGGAAACAGATTTGTTTTTAGTCATCAATGAATCACTTTGATCTTTTCCAATTCCTTTTCAGCAAATCAAAAATGCAACTAAAGAAGATGTTATTTTACAAAAAGTTATTAACTTTAATTCTTGGCTACAGAATGTCGATGAATCGGATTTACAACTATTTCATCAAAATTCATTAACCGAGATTTAAGAATGTCTTCTTTTCAACGACAGAGTTGTAATTCTTCAGCAATTCCGTAAACAAATTCTCAAACAAATTCATAAAGGTCAAAGCTGTAAAACAAAATGTACAGAATTATTTCAATATCCCCGAGAATAGAGCGAATGAAGATCATAGCTTATACATAGCATAGTTTATACGTCTATTGGCCCAAGATAGATCAAGAAATAGAAGAATTTGTTCGAAATTGCAAAAATTGTTGTTTTGCAAAAACACTTGTTGTGAAATCACCATCAATTAAAATAACATTATCAAGCTGGTCTCTTCCTGCAAAACCATGGCAAAGAGTTAGATTTCGCATAGATTTCACATAGATTTCGCAGAAATCTTTTAAACGGAAAATATTTTGTTCTAGTTGATGCCTTTTTAAAATGGCTTGAGATAATTTCGACACAAGTAAGTTACATCTCAGCAAACTATTAATATTCTTCAAGAAATCTTTGGTGTTCCTGAAAGTTTAGTTTCTGATAACGGAACTCAGTTCACTTCGGAAAAATTTCAAAACTTCTGTCTTTCTCAGGGGATTACTGCAGTACTCTTTACTGCACCTTTTCCAAGTTCTAATGGACAAGCAGAACGTTTTGTCAATATTTTTAAACGGTCACTCTCAAAAATCCAAACAAGGGAGAAAGTTACGGAACATCTTTGGACTTTCTTGCAATATTATAAATCAACTTCAAATCCTAATATTTCAAATCAAGTCTCTCCTGCTGAAGTCTTGTTTGAAAAACCTATACGACTTTAGATTTTTTTAAGCCTTCAGAGTATTCGACTCTTCAACTTAAGAAGACAAGACTCTTTCTAAACAAAGACAAGAAGAACAATACAATCGGAGACATGAAGTGAAATCTAAGACTTTTGAACTAGGAACGAAAGTTTACATTTAAATTCAAACTTACAATAAATGATCTTGAATTCCTGACGAAGTAATTAAAAAAGTTAAAAGAGTTATCTACAACATACTTGTTGTATACATACTCGAAGTCATTTGGTTCGAGCTTATGCAAATCAAATTAGACTTCGATTTGTTGACGACATTGACAACTCACTTCAACAAAAGGAATTTCAGCTACCACTTGAGATATTAATTAATACTTTCAATGATGAAGAAAAACAAGTGGATTCTCAAGAAATTTCCATCTCAAGAAACTTCCACTTTCCCTCAAAGAATTTCCACTGCATCTCAAGAACAATGGATAAGAACCTTTTCTTTCTCGAGAATTGTCTGAAGATTTTGAAACGCAATCACAAGAGTTCCAGCATCAAAATCAAGAATCAGAACCTTTTCAACAGGAACCTTAACTAGTAATTAGACAATCTTAGCACCACAGACGCAGTCCACCGAAATTAAAAGATTATCGTTTCATTTTCAAAAAGGGAAGATGTTGTCACCAATGTCTATGACATGAACGGAGTCATGAGGGTTGTTTAACAACTAACTATTGATTAATAAATTGACTCTCAGCTACTTTCTTTCTTAATTCCTTGTATTTCATATTAACTAAATATAAGCTCTTAATCAAGAATCTCTTAAACAAGAATCCTGTTTTTCTTCCGAAAAAAACATAACATTTATCGAAAATGTAAAAAAGATTTAATATACCTTCCCCTTTAAAGTCGTCATTTTTCAAAAACCATTTTTATTAATAATTTTATTAATTATTATTGTAATTATTAATACTGAATATAATAGTAAATTGTTAATATTTATCATAGAAGAATGACAGGATCACTTTTTTTTATTTATTTTTATCAAAATTCAAAGATTTTCGGTTTATGATTTTTGTTTCCATAAAATTGAAAAATTACTTATTTTCATTTTGCAAAAAAAATAATTTTAGAACAAATCGCAAAAACGCTTATAATTTCTTAAAGTTCAACTCATTAGCTGTTGATTCATCAATAATAAAATCTTTTCCCATTTATTTTTGATAAAAAGTTGAGGTTTTGAAAAGAAATCGATTTTTTTCCGATTTCTTTTCATTTATTACAAAACATCTTTTATGCTACGACATTTTAGACTTTCTAACTTAAAAATTCTTTTTTTCAATCTTCAAACAATTGAAAAAAAGTTAGTTAAAATCGAGATACAAGCTGAGATACAAGCAAAAAAAGAATGCAGGGTTACAAACCCGGATATGGATAGATAGGGACTTTTTTGAAGTATGAGTACTGAGAGTTAAAGATAGTATTACTTGGATTATATTTTTTATTTAATTTGGTGTGAGATTTAACATGGCGCCAATTTTGTTGATATCAAATCTTTTATGAATGATACATATCATTAAAGTTAATATTATTTATTTACTTTGGCATGTGATTTAACTTGACGCCAATTGTTGACAGCAAATTTTTTTTACAAATAATAATACAATACATATTATTAAAGTAAATAACAAAGATAATACCACTTGAGTTTTACTTTGATAGAATTTAACTTGATTAGTTAAGACTGTAGCAACTGAGTTTTAATTTTTTTATTTGATGCATTAGTTTTTTCAAGGAGTAATTTTGACTGGGAATTAAAGCTGCCATTACTTAGATTGATATAAGAATATCTTCAATAAGAACTTTTTCTGAGCACAAAAGACGTGTAAATCCGTCTGGGCAATCTCCGCGTGGTACACCTTGGGTAATGCTAATGCCGGCGGTACTGTAACTTTCAAGCATCACAACTCAAAAAATAAATAATAAAAAAATATTTTCTTATAGCATTTTAGAAAGCATTTGACATGCTGCTATTAGATATTGGAATCGAAAGTAGGGCGTTCCATTAAAAAAAATTGAGGTGTCCTTGATCTGACTTTAACGATGTCATTCAAGATCAAACTGATAAGATTAGGAAATAAATCTTTTTGAATCCTACAACTTTTGAAGTTTTACTGAAAAACTTTTCTGTAAAACTTAAAGGAAACGCCCCTATTATGAGATATCGAGTTCATTAATGCGGGATAAATGCTAGAAGTTTATGGGCAGAATTTTAAAAAATAATAGGTCATTTTGAAGGGAACTTAATAAGCTTTAAAATAACTTAATAAGCTTTATATAAAGTTTAATTCAAATTTCATTTTTTTTTAAATTAAAGAAATTTAAAAAGCGAACAAATCATAAAGTCGAAAAATTGCGCTCCTAATATGAGATAACTCGAGAAATCGATAGTAAAACGCGAAGTATATCAGTATTACAAAAACTTTATTTAATGTTTCTAAAATATAAACGAACATAGCCAGCATGCGCGAAAAATGAGCATGCGATAGATTACTCTTCTTTAGGTAGTTATAATAAAATATCGCAGGCATTCGACATTTATTTCGGTTGCCCTTTTTATTTATTATATAACATTTATTTTAACAATGATTTTCACTATGACGTAGAAGCATACATCATTTCATATTAAAGATATTCTGGATATTTCATATTATGATTTTCATGCCTTTCGATTTTACGATCATCAAATCTAACTTCTTTAATTATTTAATTCAACATATCCCGTATTTTTCTATTAGTACGATCTTACTCTATTACTACATAAAGAATTTATTGCCAAATATTTATTTATTAAATAATAAACAAGGTTTAAAGGCTTATCTCAATGAATCTTGAAGACATCCATTCTAAAATCTTTTTTTACAATGACTACATGACCTAATAATGAATTTACTACTAATAGTTTTCAATCCAAGAGCAATAAATTCATAGTGGAATCAATAGGTAGCATTTATTAGTATAGCAAAAACGTCGCTATCTCATATTAGGCGCCTACCCAGATAACAAAATTTCCTTAGCATAAGAAAAGAAATAGATGCTTAGCACAAGTTTTTTTTCAATTGCAATCATGTTGCAATTGTCATCAAAGCAATAATAATTTCGTTTAGGTCAACCTAGAAGCATTATACGGATAACGATTGTTTGCGCAAACGAGCGGAAATGCTGTAGCAAATTTATTCGTATAAATGTTGCTGTTGGAAATCGTTTTTCTAAAATATTTAGTCCACATTTTTATCAATCGAATGGAAATGGACTATCATCGAGTAGGATGCGGTACCGCTACCAGAGATGCATCGAGTTAAATTTAAAAAAAACAACATAAAATAGAATAAAAGACACAGCTTTAGAAGATTTTTCAGCTGTCTAATAAAATAATTTTTTGAAGTGAGCCCCAAGGGTTCTAAGGTGAAAGGTATGATACTTTTTTTGAAATGTTTTACCGAAATCTTTGAATGAAATCTTTTAATACGTATTCTGTTCTGCATTGTAATTTTATTCATAGAAATTTATACCTGTCAACCAAATGAGTAGAATGTCTGAAATCAACTCATAAGTCACTTTAAAATATTTTTCAGAGTTTATGAAATATCTTGAAGATGTTTTTTAAAGAACTCTTAAAGATATCTTCAAGTTTTCTTTTGAATCGCGCAATTTTAAACAGAAAAGCATTGTTAGAAATTAATCCTTTTTATTACAACAGTTTCTTTTATAGTACTCAAATTGCAAGCAAATTTTATGTAGAATTAGTTTCCATCATGTTGCCGTGCGATTTTCCTAATCTATAAAACTTATTAAAAAGAATATGAAAATTGTTTCCGGTTGTGCTTAACCGTTTTATGATATATACTGTCGCCAATATCATAAACAAAATCGAAATCCGTTTTCATAAAAAAATGACAACTCAGGTCACGCAATTTGAATCAAATTTATAGCAACATACGGAAAACTTGCTATCTGCGTATCATAATAGGGAACTTTCCTCTATATTTTTCAAAAATTGGTATATATTCAGGTGTCCCCATTTTTGGACCTATATACCATATTTGTAGTTATCTGAACTTGCGCGCCGAATTGATTTTTCGGATTATAAACGCAATTAAACTAATAATATTACAAATTAAATTTAATTTAATTTTATCAATTAGACAATAGACAAGCAATTTTTGATAATCAATTAATTTGATGCTCGATTAGGCATTATATTAAAAAGATGTTAATGCGCTGAAAAACTGTAAATAAATTTATTGTGAAAAGTATTGACTTACCTCGACCGGTAAGTCAAATCTCGGATCTCTTGTATTTCGTACGGGCATCCTAAGCCTTTAGACTACCCAGGCCTTAGTATTCTTCACAATAATTAGTACAATATGTACGGAAACAACGTTCTTTCTTTCAGACAACGTGAAATAAATAATAAAGATCTTTTAGACGTTACATGTAAGAACACAACTATACGAATTAAAAATTAAATACCTACACCTGGTAAAAACTGAATATTTTTTTAAGTATCTCAAACATAGGACATATTTAGCAATATCTCGCAGACACAACTGAAGTTGATGTTTTCAGCAACGATAATAGTATTAAAGTGAAACAGAGATAAGACCATAGTATATACAGTAGCACAATTATCCTGATTTTATGTTTCTCAAAATGGAGTGCGCATGCATGAAATAAGTAAGTTACAATAACGCCATTTAAACTTCTATCTCATTTCTTCCTTTTTCTGTTCTCTCTTTCAGGGCCATTTAAATATTTTCCTTTCATTTAAATACGTTATTTTTTTTCTAATTGGATTGCTTTCGTTTTAGCTAGAAAATCTGCGTTTTATGTGGTGCAATTCTAATACTTTACTAAAACGCAAGCGATCTAGCAGGAAAATAAGCATGTGCTACAATTAATTAAAATATTTCTACAGTATAATATTTGTATCATATAACATTTATATAATTTTATATCCTCTTATTTTTGTATTTTTTTTATTTTGCAGTGCATTATAATTATAAATCTATTTCTTTTAGTTTTATTACATTTAGATTAAAGACTTTGATGTACAAACGACCTAGAGAGAGAGAGAGAGAGAGAGAGAGAGGCAGAGAGAGAGAAAGAGAGAGAGAGAGAGAGAGAGAGAGAGAGAGAGAGAGAACGGAAAAATAAAGAGCAACTGAGAAAGAAATTCAGATGGCGTTACTGGGAAACTTATTTATTTCGCGCATACGCATTCTATTTTGGAAACACTAACATCAAAGGTGCCGACAAAGAATTGCGCTACTGTATATGTGATAAGATTGCAGCACAGATTTTTACATAACACATAACGCATAATGCATAAGCGAGTTAAATAATCAGAATCTTTCCTTTTTTCTTCCATAGAAAAGAAGAATTTTAATTGGTTGATTCCCTTATGCACTATGCATTATACGTTAAACATATGTTCATCGCTCGTTGCTCATATTCAACAACAAACGCGTCATGTGATTTCATATGTCGCTAAAATAAATAAATTAACAGCAATACATTTTTGACGATAATTACCATATATATTAATTGTGTTGTATAAAGTGCTGTAAAATCCAAAATGTCATAAAAAATGGTATTTCAATTGGATGTCAAGTTGATGCGATTGTACAACAAAAGCAAAAGTACAGCAAAATAGATTAACAGCAGCTAAAAGCATTAATGAAGGTGCAAATTTAAAAAGAGAATATAAAGAATAGGTTTTGAGTTGAAATTTCTTATTTGAAAGACGACGTAAACATGGATTAATAAAAAATTATCAACGAAGAACTTTATAAGCTTCCATTAGAGTACCTATAATAAGAGTACGGACAATAAAATAATGATCGATGATTGGTCCGCTAAATTGAGAAGCGGAAGTTGCTTACCCGTGTGTACTATTAGTGTCCTAATAGTGAGACAATATTTTATGTCAATCCTTCAACGTTTCAATTTTTTAAAAACATGGAATCAATAATTAAACAAAATTTGGAAGTTCTTTCAATTCAAGATAATATCACAAAATTTTTATGTGAGAAATTTCAAGATTTTTTTCGTATTTGCTGTCATGATTTCAAAGATATAATAATTGAAAAATATTGCACATTTCGTTTGAAAATGCTTCCTGTATTAATCCGTAATAACAGATTCAATTTTGCTAGTAAAAATATGGCTATACACCTAAATATTAAATGACATACGTATTCATAGTCCTTCCTTATTTTAAACGTGAAAGAAGCCTCCACGAAAGATTCTTCGATTCTCGATCTCCTTATTTCGTAAATGGATCTCTTTCCGTTCCCGAAAGAAGGAATATTTTAGGGATTTTAGTAACTTATTAAAGGCAGCATGTCATAATAAACAGAATATGCAGATATAATAACGTGAATTATGAATAAACGGCATTGTTGGATTAAATAAAATCGTGATTAAGCATTTTGCAACAATAATGGACAAAAATAAAACTAATAGCAAATTCGATTGAACGTACTCAGCACACTGTCGCACATTAAAACTACCGTACTACATACACAAAATAATGTAAATATATGTTCATAAATAAATATAAAAATCGATTAAATCGTGAAATACATTTATAATATTATTAAGTAAAATATGTAATCATAATACGAAATTTGCATTTTACTTTTATAGTCAAATTAAATCAGTGTACATCGGCTTTAATATGCATCAGTACTTCCAATCGAATTCGCCATAATGCTTATTACACAAAGAAAGAGAAAATGCTTTTGGCGCAGCTTATTTCTGAAACAATGCTATCGAAAATAATTATCAATACGATAGATCTATTTAAAAGCTATCAAAAATAAAAAAATCGATGTGATGAACTAAATTTAGTGGTTTGATCGGTCATGAAGGCTGCATCTTCTCCTCAAAAAAACTCGTAACCTCCCTTAAGAAAAGGAAATTTATAAGGCTCCTTGTTTGATCAAAGAAGGTTTATGAAACGTGAAACAAGAAACAAGAAATCCTCATTCCTCAAGAAAGGACTATGAATACGGATATTGATTATGCTAATATCCGTATCTAATAATAATTAAACAATATTATTAGAGTTTATTATTTCCAATTTTTTGTTTATTTATTATTTTAAATTATTTTTTGGTTATTCATTATTTTAAAAAACTTGAAAAGATACGGATAGTAGGAGTCAAGCGCAGAAGATGTCGCACAAATAATATACCTATAAAGTGTGAAACTTTTTCATTTATTAAATTGCGCTTACATGTTTCGACTCACTTTTGAGTCTTTCTCAGAGACAACATAAACTACATATATAAAAACAACATATATAAAAACTGTGAATAAAAATTATTCTGTCATGGTGAGCTCTCCTACATCGAGAATTTAAATATCGAAATTAAAATAAAAAAGAGTGGAATAAAGAGGAAAAAGAAATAAAAAGAAAAGAAATTAGAAAATATTGTAAAATAGAATATGGAAAATTAATTTATCAACTAACTTAAAGAAACTTATAATTAATTATCTAGCAAATATAAAAACTATGTTTTTATTAAACAGTTGAACTCATCATACTCACAGAGCACTATTATCGCAAACATTATTATAAAAATAATTCAAGAACCAGCTCTTGATAATATTGATCAGTCAGATATATTTTCTGTTTTTTAGCTAATAATTTTCCGAGACAACAAAAACATAACATTAATGCGTTAATCAATTCCAAGAACAAGAAAGTTGGAAAGTAATCGATAAACATGCCAGAAAGATTCACTACGTATGAACGACACTGATTGACTAGTGAAACAACTCAAGTCTTCATAACTTGTTTATGATCGGGAAGTAGGGAAGCCCTCCATATCTGTCTCTCCATATTTGTAGGTTAAGTCCATGCGTCTATCGCTTGATGAATATCATTTCCGAAATCAATCTCTTCCTGTAGTGAGGCTTCTCGTGCAGTATTGTAACGTTGTCTCAATCGAAATCATGGCCTTATAACCAATGCTCTGTTATGACATTATGAGTAAATGTGTTCCATCGGATGTGGTTCTTATGCTCTGAGATTCTTGATCTCAGTTCATATAATTTGCATCGCAATTCTTACACGAGATCTTATAAACAATATTTAACTTCTTGTCACGCGGTAAAGAGTATGCATTCCTAATGAATTCCTAATGAATTCTCGCAATTTATTATTTATAGTGCGATTATTAAAACGATATCCTCATACGTTCTCTCTATTCAATCTACTAAATTTCTCAGTATCATATCACGAACGAAATGAACAGTGAATCACAAAAGCTGCACTACTTCAACTCTATTATCATTAATAACACTTTTCCTATTATTAGCCATAATAATTTTCTTCAAACGATTGTTAATATTCTCAAATAAAATTCAATAGATAATCATTTTTTAACAATACTTTAATAATGAAACACAAATTATTAAGATGAAATTTAGAATTCGAAAGCAATATTACTCTATTAACTAATCCCATGATTGTATTTTTTTGAGAAACCGGCCGTGACCAAAAATTCAAATATCTACCCGAAAAGTCGGATTGTGCTACCAATTGAACTCTATCAACTCATTAATCCCTAATCACTACAACATCCAAAAAATTCAATCTATCATCCTCTACATCTATAGTGAATTGAAGCCTAAGATGCTGAGAATTAAAAATATCTAGAATGAAACTAATCGAAGACGCAGGTGCCAATAATATGTCATCAACAAATTTATAGTAAAAGGACAACGGAAACCAAACCAAGACAAAGCTCTAATCTCCAGCTTTCACATAATTAGGGATGATGAGAGACGGAGATCCCATAGGATTCCCGTAATTCTGCCTATACATAACATTATTAAAAACAAAGGAAGTAGAATCTAAAACAAATTGAATTGCTTTAATGAATTCCTCCTTCAATAAACAACAATCTCTAGAAATAAATCACAAATGGTCTTTAATACAGTTCATCGCATAATCAATGGGGACTATGAGAACGTTAGTGAAGAGGCTTACAACATCCAGTGATATTAATTGAAATTCATCAATTCAAATGTCTACTATCAAGTTCTTCAACAAGTTTAAAATTATTTTTCATATTATATATATTTTCCTAACTATCTTAAGAATTTTTATGATAATATTATGAAGAAACACAGCTAACAGAGATCATCGTATTTAATTACGGTTCAAGACTTCGTCGCGTTTTATATTTAGTCGGAGTTTTATTTTTTGACATGTTAATGCATGTACACTGAAATTATAGTATAAGCTCGCGTAGATAGTCACTACATTGTAAATCCAGATATATTATTCCATGTACGATGACGCATTTGACTGAGGTTTTTTCACATGTTTCTTACCATTTAACAAGTTTAATTGTACATCATTAGAAACGTTCTTAAATTTTATTAATCTTTAATGTTCACTGATGAATAACATTTAAATTTTCTGTCACTAAAAAGATTATTTATGTATATGTTAATGA
>Ga0157363_1005891_pt1 | contig 11497 bp, 4 predicted proteins | sample AttsexASBM1_FD_111477 | JGI IMG/M metagenome (GOLD analysis project Ga0157363, IMG submission 111477) | Fungus gardens microbial communities from leaf cutter ant in Ribeirão Preto, State of São Paulo, Brazil - Atta sexdens ASBM1 | ecosystem: Host-associated > Fungi > Mycelium > Unclassified ...
CCTCCATACACACACACACACACACACACACACACACACACACACACACACACACACACACACACACACACACACACACACACAAATAGTTGATTAATGAATTGTGATCTAAATTAGTCCATTGAATAATATTTTGATTACATGAATTATACAAAACTCAAGTAAATTACAAAATTGACACGATTTTGTCTGGAAATGAATGTATTTTTTAATTTGTAAAATCTATATATTGCTATATTTTTATAAAAATTCAACTTTTCTGCTTTTAAATAATAATTTCAAATAAATTTGCTGAAAATCATATATTTTAATGAATGTATTTCGAAATAATTTCGCGTGAGAATATATATAGATTGGTTTGCTAATTAATTAGCAATATTTATATTCTCTGCGAGATATCGAGATTCCCGAATTTCTTTTTCAAAAAGGAAAGAAAAAGCTTAATCAGTAAATTCATTTTAAAGAATATGGGGAAAACATAAAAAGGGAGAAAGAGAAGCGTAATGTTGCCAGCTGCACGCACTTCGTGATTGCACCTGACCATTGAGCTTCTTTTCCAAGCACGAGCAGATACTCCATCCATGCCGTTCCGATAGAGGGTTCGTTAATAAGACGCTCTCCGTGCTTGAGTTTACCTCTAATAAGGGGTTTTCCTTTTCCGTTAGTGTTTACCAGCAGATTGTGATCTATCGTATACACGTACAGGGCCACGAAGTGAGTGAGAAAACATACGTCTACATGCATCGTATGCAAAGCCTGAAAAAGTCACATAAGTTTATGTTCTCAAGGTTACAGTTGACATGGAAATTCCGTTATTAAATTGAATTCGAGACAGATAAGTATTAAAAATACGAAAAGGCTTAAAACCTGATCACAGACGAACTTCATATTAAAGGGATATTATTTGTAAATATTAGGTGTAGTAAAAAGAAATCCATTATTTTCATGCAAAAATAATGGATTTCTTTTTACTACATCTAATATTAAATTAAGCAGCCTATTCTGTAACTCTTAATGACTCTAACGATATTTATATCGTTAAATTGTCATTACGCAATTTTTTTACTATATACAAAATCTGTGAAAAATGACAACGTAACGATATCATTGCTGTCGTTAAGAGTTACAGAATAAGCCCCTATAAGTGTATCCGCTACTTCCTCAGGATAAACATTATTATAACGCATGGCTACTATGACCTATCTATTAAATGGATCAAAAAAAGCTACAAAAAGAAATATTAAAGAAGAAAAAAGTAGCACAGATTCGACGCATACTTTTGAATCATGTATTTAAGTCACCAAATTCATGAAGTATTTTAAAAGCAACGAAAATACGATGTTTACACTACAATTGTTTCAATTCTTTTCTTAAATTTTTTTCGTGCGTTGTAATTCCTCAATTAATTATTAATTTTACGACATTGCATCAAACAGCATTTTGATTGGAAATTATTTTTTTAATTTCAAGAGTAGTAATATTGAGTAATAATTTAAAATTTGCTGAAAATACTTTTCATGAAAGCAATATTGCAAGAAATCGAAGAACTCTGATGTTATAATTCAATATATATAATTTGTAAAGCTTTAATATTAAAAATTCAATCAAATCATTTATCAATCAAGCTAACTATCATAAATTTTACTTATCATAAACCACTACTAATCATAAACCATGCTATTTCAAGAGCAAAATAATTTATTTTCTCGTTAGACTAGCTCTTAATTAAAGCCTTATGCGTACACCGTCCGTTTCCCCTTGCCGCTACTATCTCTCTTGCCCGCTTGCCGATAAAAGTTAAAACGTGATTTATAAGCTAATTGCGTGCAGCTTTCAGCTTTTTGTTATTTGTTCTATGCGGGTTATTAATTGCGTTTGGAAATCGGAATCACACCTAGCAACTGATGTGACTGTTAGTATTATTATCATAGCACGTATTAAGTATCTAATTTTTTCATCGCATTCATTACTTATTCGCTTTAACGCACATTTCTATTTATCATATTATTTATCATCTCTATTATTTGTGTTCTTCAAATCACTTGGATAATTTATTATTAAAAAAAAAATATTAGTACTTTAATCTATTTTACAATTTCTTCAGTTCTGATATTTTCAAATATCTAGGTATGTTATGCATTTTCGTTTTAAAGAAATTAATTAAAAGATATTTTTTCTTACAAATCATTTGATCATAAGAATAAAATATTTAACAAAAAATTCTTCCTATGTTGCATTTTAGTTATGTAACGAATTTATTTTGAATAATTAATTACAAATTTAATTCATCAAGAATGAGCTTATAATGCGCAGTAAATAACGACATCAAGTAGTTGAAGGATTAATCAACTATTCTTTTTTTTTTATTAAATGAGCTTGTTTTCCACTAACGCAATTAAGTAGCTAATAAAAGGGATAGTTCACGATGACGGCGGCGAGTGAAATTACAGACCGGTTTTCTCCGAAGAGGGATAATTGAAAGGGCGAGAAGTAACCCGTTGCCTCAGGGTTGAATGAAGAGGGTAAAAGGAAACGGCTTTTGCTTCCGTTTATGATACCTCAAGGTATCTACCTATAGGATATGAATGAGCTCGTAGAAGACCCTTCCCTTGCTTTTGACCAATGAATGAAGTCGCAAAACTTTGCGACCCCTGACATGGAGACGGTCTTCTTCAATGAGCGATAAGAAGTAGTTGTCACTTTTCAAACCGGCCAGTACGAACATTTTTATTTCGGTCAATCATCGCGCTCGACGCGAAATAATGAAAAAAAATTACACCGACTCTAAATACACGCGTCGCGGTAATAAATCTCCACGGGAAGCCATTTGGCGGTCAAGAACGATAATAAGGGACGGCGCTTTTATTAATGGAGGAATGTGGGAACAAGGGCCATTAACCCCTCTTCCCTCCCCTTACCCGGATCGAATCAGCTGTTCTTCGGGATCCTTCTTGATGGTTGCGCGCAGGGCAACACGCCTCTTTAAATCTCGGTAGAGGACCGTACAAACTGAGACAGTCACAAGATACGACAATGGACCACATGTCTGTTAATCCACGTTGTAGGTTTGCATCCACGAAAATAAAATATATCGTGGTCGTGGGTAACATTTTCGCAATTTAAACGTCTCCCAAGTATTAAAACGTGACACACATTGCCTTGAATGTATCTATAGGCATTATAAAGATTCGAAATACTTGCATATTACTTAAACCTGAGAGAATCCTAAAGAGTCTCGAAGAATCTTAAATATGTCTTAAAACTCTCAAACATATTTCCCTAAAATTGATTAAATATTTGAATGTTCTTAAATTGAAATGCTTATAATATGATAATCTTGATTAGCAATAATCTTGATTATATTTAAATGTTGCTAAATATAACACGTTCGACAACTAATATTTATCATTAATATATAACTATATAACTATATAACTATTAATATAATTATTATAACTATTAATATAACTATTAATATATTTATATAATTAATAATAGATTAGACTATATATTATTAATAATAGAAAAAAAAACAAATTTTTAGTCAACATTATGTAACATATACAAAATATTTTAAAGCATTAATAAGAAATAACGGTAATAATCGAATCAGATCGTCGTAAAACCGAAGCAAATCTGGTAAACGATATATGCGATCGTTTCGCAAAAAGATATCGGGATGAAACTGCTCCCGACATCTCTCCATGTGATCTTCTTGATCATTGCGCGATACAGCGTGTTATCTTTTACGGTCGAGATCATACCGAAAGCGGGAAGGCGTGCAAGGTAACAAAACAGCGGGAACAGAATTTAGGTTGGGGCCCGTGGTTAAAAGCATGGTTACGATCGCGAAGGGCCCTGGCGCGTAATTGAATGCACCGAGGTGTATGATTTTACCGATTTATCCCCGGGGCGCGAGTAAGCCGCGCTTAATTTAAACTAAATGCCGGCGGTAAACGCCGCGCGCGGACACTGATAAGCTCCCTTGATTTAAGCCGGCTGCATGCGCTCGCCGGTCCCCTCTGTACTTTGGTGTCGTTAAGAGAAGTAATTAAATTGCCGTATACGACCACCATCGTCGACCAGAACTTTTTCGAATTCTCAAGACGCGAGTGAGAGACGTTTGCGCTTCCACGACTGATTATTAATGCGCGCATTCATCCGACGAGTTCGTTTATACCTCACAGATAATTACCCCTTGCTAAAATATTACTTAATATTGTTACATTAGAAGAAACATATACTTCCAAAGCTTGAGTTAATTACATATTCGTGAACAATTACTAAACGTGTAGGAAGTAAATTGCGTAATTAAACGTTTGGATTAGCAAAGAGTGAGTAATTAAATTTCCACGTTGTCTTTTGTCTGTTTTTGTAAGATTTTATAGATTATTGACTATTTATTCTTAGAAACATTCTCATTTTCTTCACTACAACTTTTTACTAAATTTTAACATGGAACGTTATGAAGTAGCAAAATACTTAATCCGTTTTACAGATTAAGAGGAAAGTAATAAGTTATTATATTCTGTTAATAAGGAACAAAAATGAAAAAGGTGGGATTTACGTTACAAAATTAATAGTACACCTGAATTGTATACAAGAATCACGTACAAGAATTAGTATCATCTGAAATTTTAGAGAGTGAAGCCAATTTTCTGACATCTTGCAATGTATTTGCCCGCGGAAGTAGTATAAAATGATAAAGGGCGTGCACTCATCTTAAGAGGAGCATAAAATCACTAAGCATGTAACGGAGCATTCAGACGTGAGGCCAAATTGCGATCGTGTTACGAGCGTGTAAGAAAAACAGCTGCCAACTCGCTCGATTCCTTCTTCTGGAAGCTTAATTGTTATTTGATCGCCTTAGCCACAAACTCGAGAAGCCAATGTATGTCGTCAGCATTTCATTTAGCATTTGATAGTAAAACGTAAAAACATGGCGAATTTTATACCATCTGCTTAACAAAGCGCAAAGTATAAGCAAGATCATAAAAATACATTTTTACTGTAACGATTGTAGAATAAAAAAGTTTTGAGTATACATATATTGAGTTATACATATGTTATACAGTGAAGTGTTCTTCCAAGAATATTAAGTAATATGTATCATAAATTAACGCAAATGATATGTTAAAATTTTAAAGAATTTTAAAGAAAAAGAGAAGAAGATACTGAATTCAAAAAATTAACGTTATATTATGTAATTGCAATTTACTTGCATTAAGTTACGAATTATATTAATATTTTAATAATTTATCTTAAAATCGTCATATTTAATCGTTTATCATTAAATTTTACATTAATTAGAAATTAATAATCTCTGGTTTATTTAATGAAAAGAAAGGAACTTCATTAACATGTAAATATAATTATAGAGAAAGTTTGTTAAATTTTTTAACCTTTTTTCTCTTCATGTCTATAATTTATTGTTTTACTTCTGCAAAACTCGTTACATGATATTAAGTTTGACGATAATTAACGAGTTGTCAACGCATCTTTTACCGTAAAAGGTGGCCCTGTCTTTCGTGGCAGAGTCTCTTGTGGATTATTAGCTACAAGAATTTCCAGTCTTAATTGTATTTCATTATTCGATATAATTACGTGAATCAATAACATTAATATTGTAATAACTTTAGTATGCAAATATATTACTTCTCATATCGATTTTATCGCATAAAAATCTTCAATTTATCAATTAAAAGTTAATTTTCTTCTCATTAATTCTCATTAACGAATACATCATGTAACTTAGAATTAATCGAGGTAGCCTCGACAAAATCTGTTCAGACGCGAAATTATCAATACAAATGCAAATTTGCAAAAAAGTGTCGCGTCCTAATTCGACGATGCTGACAAGTCCCTGTTTCAGCTTTCTTTATGTGTCTCGAATAAATTTAAACCAGGTCGAATATTTATAAATGCTATTACATGCGGCTACAAGGCGACGCGTGCTCGCAAGAAATGTAACATTGTACAGCAATTTAATGGTACCGGACATGTAAGCCTTTGCTTTCACATAAGGCATAAGAGGCAAGGTGTTGCAAACGTTGAAGGTCAACGTGCAGAGCTCTGCATTCATTTATTGATTACGTAAGTACTTTTCCGCGATATCAGCGTCCGTTTAATGAAACGCTCTTTCTTCCGCATTTATCATGCAATTTTAACTCTCATGAGTTATTATTGTGTTGCTTTATTTGTAATTTTATAAAATTCTTTTGAAGAATATTTGTTATTGCCATTTTCAACTATTATTATAACTTAAAAAAAATATTCTTTTGTTTATATTATATAATCATTAAATAATAATGTATAACTCTGAGAAAAATATCTACGTCTATTCACATATAAGTAATTTAATATTAATTTCTAAATTGGTACTGTTTATAATAATTAATATTTGAAAACTTGATTACGCTTGCGGTGCAACATTTTTTTTTCCAAATAATTATGATGTTTCGATTTAACTCTCCGTGGATAATCCTTTTACGAATTACGTTACGATTTCTCTCGCATAAAGTAAATGTTCGTAATTGTTAACAAGAAAGAAGTTTCATGGTGCAAGTATAATTATACCATAGACAGTAAAGCACAGCATTACACGTTAATCATCGTGAATGCCGATGTGTATAATTTTCCTCCGAACGTCTTTTCAAGAGAAATGTAATGTATCGTATATATCTGCGATACGTTGGACACTTGCAAATCACAAGTAATCAGAAATAATTGCCAAGTTAATAATTGTGTAAGTTATCTTTGTCGTACGTTTACGTAATACCTCGGTAATATAAATAATAATAATAATGATTATATGCTCGTTTTGTGTATTCTGCTGCGAATTGTCGCAGGTTAATGAAAAAAAAAAAACTGTCTGAAACGAGCTGTCTCAACGTAATTATAACTAATGCGATTATTTGCAAATAAATGAGAAATACGATGTACTTTATATCTTTAAATACATTAAATAATTTCTCTGTCTCTCTCTTTCTCTTTTTTGTTTCATTATATTTTGATAAATTTTTTCCAATTTTTTTTTCGTCTAATTTTTTATACATGATAACTTAAAATAATTAAATTATATAACTGTACTTTATTATTATATATATAAATAAAGTATATTGATATGTAATAAAATAATATCTTTTATTTATTATAAATAAATAAAACAAGTTTTGAATTGTGCTGAGAATAGAGAAATCAGTTTTTACTTATTTATCTTTTAGTATTTAATCGATTAGTATTTAACTCTCTTTTCAATTTGCCAATTATTCAACTTATATCCGTTTCTACCAATGTAGATTAATTTTAATCACGATTCAACTTACTCTTCATTTTTTTTTTAATTCTTAGGACTAGAAAAGGATGAAGAGTTGATTGAACTATATCAGATTAAAATTAAACTACTTGGTAGAAACAGGCACTAGTCCTCTTATTATATATTTCTCTTAGTTAAATTTTAAATAACTCGTGATTCAACAGAAGCGTATCGATTGATAACATGAAGGAATAACATCCTTCCTTAAGAGATTCTATTTTTAGACAATATTATTTTTTTTTATTGTTTGAACATGGGCAAGAACGACAGACGACATTGACAAAAGAGGATTATCACAAACCCTGAAACCTAGTAATCCTACCTAAAAAAAAAAAAAAAAGAAAAAAGAAAGAACAAATTGGTCAGTTAATCCTGCAGCACGTTCTCTGGCGAACGGCTGTCCACTGGACTTCTCCTTCTCTTCCTGCTTACACACGTGCGCAAGAACGCATTGTGAGGTCCCGATGTGCCAGATGATAACACCGAGAATAAGACAAGTATCGTTGAGGATATCGCGTAACGCCGTGAAGTTAATAGGCCAAATAAAACTACAAAAATTTCCAGTGGCTCTCGAGTAAAAGAGATAAATTAAATTCTAATGAGCTATAAGTAAGTAATAAGTATAAGCAATACTAATAAGTAATATAGAATCGTGTTTTTCTTATTGCATTATACAAAACTGTATCTATACTAAATCACTGTTTTTACATTTTTACATTCACGCATACAAACAAAGAGTTCTACTTAAAAAAAATCATTTTCGAATTTATTCAATTATTTCTTGATTCGTCTAAGGTCGAATAAATTTATGGATGGAGATAAAACTATATGTGTCGCAACTAACGAACGAAGCCATTCGCCGAACGGTCCTCATTTAAATTTGAACGTCGACGAGACGAGTTATCTTGCTTTTTAATGCTTAGACAGAACCGAAACAAAACGGGACCGATCGTGTTGAAGGCTCTCTACACCTGGAAGTGACTGCTGGTTAGGATCACCTCGAAGGTGATCCTCATCTGAGAGTTCGCCACCTTCGTGGCGGGATATATACCAGGTTGAGGTACGAGATAGCGCAAGAGAAGGGGGCACCTGTACGGCAGGTGACTGTTCTACCACATAGAACATGACGAAACTCCAACACTTGTACGTTTGCGACGCACACGCGTGTAATCAGGTCAAGTGGCTACATACGAGATTCATATCACCTATACATTTATCGAAGCTCAACTAAACTGTCGACGAGCAGCACTAAAACCATTGTTCCTGCCATGAAAGAATCATTTAATATTTGTGTAACTCGTTTTATTAAAGTTATCACGAGATTTATTGGTGTCCGCATTTTATTAAAAACAACATAAATAATGAAAATAATTGTTTTCGGCATACATACATATATTGTACATTTTTTTATTTTCGAACTTTTTAAAATAGAAATTAAATATTTATTGTGGTATAATATATCTAATAATATATTTATTTAATTTATATTATTTAATTTGTGTGCGCACGTGCAACTCATAAAAATTGATAATAGGAAAAACATTTTCTAATAATAATAACAGTATAATAATTTATTAGCAGATTATGATGCATTTGTGGAAACAATTAATAGATTGTACGGATTTACCACGGTATCCATAAAAAGCATCATCGATCTTACCGCAAATCGATCACCTTTTTTTCGTTAGTTCAGCGTATCGCACAAAAAACGATCATTTCAATTAGGAACGAACTTATGGCCACTTAAACTCCTCGAGCTTCATAACTGGCTCATAAAACTGATAATACGAGCAATATCCGTACCTCCTACGGTAGCAAAATTGACGTGTCAGAATTGAGTTTCTATTTCGGGCATTTACAAGTCTTTTATACCTTTATGCCATTGTCTCGAAAAATATTAGATATAAACAAGTACGGCTACCAGAATTAATCAAGATAATTGTAATACAACATTGTGAGACATTTTCTTGTGAAATCAATATATAATAAAAAGATTTAATGATTCGCTGGATCAATGGAAGATTCACATCGTGCTAAGGTTCAACGGAAGCAATCGTGACGATGAGGCGCCTCGTGTATTCCGACCAAATATCAATTACGACACGCCGAGAGGGCAATAAACGGCGCATCCGTACTAATTAGAAGGTGCGGCCGCTTATGTTTCGATCCGTACGAATCCGCGCGTAATTTAGCGGCACGGCACGGTAGTGCAATTAAAAAAGGGCGATTGGCCGGTCGGGAAAGGACGAACCTGCACAGACACACAAAAGGGCTTTCTCTGACCGCGTTCGTTAAGGGCGCCGTGATTGGTTTCGTGTCGGGACAGGTGCGTATCGTAAAACGAAGGGAGACTCCGCCGTCTCAGATATTGCGGCCTTTTATTAAGCAAAGTCTTCGAGTTATACATTTGTGTAGTTTTTATTGCACTATAAGTTGCATTTAGAAGGTATGAGCTACGATGTTCTTAAGATTTTTTTCAATTAATTATTAGTAATTTATTTCGAAAAATATAAATATAAATATAACGTGTCGACATTCTAAATCTTTTTAAACGGTCCTTATGGAGCACCGTCAAGTCACATTTTTCGAGCGCAGCTGTTTTGATCGCTACAGGAATCGGAGTTACACCTTTTGCTTCTATATCGATTATATATTGATATTGGAAAGCGAGACATAACTGTCCAAAATGTTTACCTGAGCTAGTGAAATTCCGCCTGCTGTAATGAATTTACGAAAGGTTAATAGATTTTTCTTCTCTCTCTCTTTCTCTCTCTCTCTCTCTCTCTCTCTCTCTCTCTGTAAAATAATTTCATTTTCCACTTGCTAGATGTTTGCTTAATGAGGAATTGTAGAAAAAGTAATTAATATCATTCGCTTCTGATAAATATTATAAGCAATATATTAAACATAAAATTTACAAAAAATACCGCATTACAAATAAGATTATCAGCGAAAGAGCGAATGACGTTAAAATAAAAAAAGGAAAAAAAATGATAACGAACGGTGTGTTTTTTCAATACAAAAATAAATACCTATTGCTTGCATAATACATGATTAAATTTTTAAACATGCCACAGATGCCAAATCGTTCATAAATATTGAAATAAGATTTTTATAATACTATACGCATATCAAATATAAGGTCTCTAAAATAATTCATTCATCAACAGAAGTTACATCTATGTATAATGAAATTATAATGGTATTTACGAATCTTTAATTTGTATACTTTTTTAAAGTTCTCTAAGTGTTAATAATTAAATTTCAAATATTACATTTATTTTAAGACATTAATTTATTTTTTTGATCAAATCGCTATTAAAGTTATTAATTATAACTATTAAAAATTTATAACAAATGAACTTTATAATTACATTTTGTCTCACAATAGATTTTTGCTTTTACATTAAGATGTTTGAAAAACGTTGTAAAATATTTTTTTAAAAACAATTGGTAATCCTTCTTATGAAAGTTTTGTTCAGCTTTGAAAATAACTTTGTGCATTTATATATGCAATTAAAAAAGAATGTGATAACACTGAAACCTTGATACATTATTGCTGCCATGCATTGCTTTTTCAGAAAGACATCTGTATTATTTGCATATATGTATTCCAATCAAGTCCATGAGTGGATAATCCATGAGTGGATAGCATTTGCATGTCAGTAGAAAATTCTTGACAAATAGTGCTATTATTGCGGCTAATCGTAGAGTAAACGAGTGGAGGACAAGCAAAGCGACGATATATTTCATCACAAATTGTACGCAAGAGCAGGAGAATTGTTAGCCATAAAGTATAAAATAAAAAAGAACATGCTGACTTGTATTTGGCGATAACAAGCGCCAAGTTAACGTACAATTTCACGCATTTATTCTCGTACCGACCAACTGAATTGCCTCAATCATTGCTTGGTGTCTGTGACTGTGTATCGCGATATACGAGCACGTTTAAACATCCCATAATCACAACTAAAAATATATTTTCTTTTATTACTAGCAAAATTTAAACTCCGGATCTCCGATTTATATTGTCATGCAAATTTTATACATTATACAGATCAAAAGCTACGTAATTGACACTTTAAGAGTTACAGAATAGAAGCTTTAAATTATTTGTACACCAAGATTCGTAGTAATAAATATTATATGTACTAATAACATGTATTAATAAATACAAACGTA
>Ga0157363_1005894_pt1 | contig 11497 bp, 9 predicted proteins | sample AttsexASBM1_FD_111477 | JGI IMG/M metagenome (GOLD analysis project Ga0157363, IMG submission 111477) | Fungus gardens microbial communities from leaf cutter ant in Ribeirão Preto, State of São Paulo, Brazil - Atta sexdens ASBM1 | ecosystem: Host-associated > Fungi > Mycelium > Unclassified ...
TCATAAAACATGAATCCTTTCTATTCTTGCTCGATAGGAGGATCGAATGTTTTCCTTTAATGAAAATTTGTCTTCGTAATAAATTACATTCTTTTACATATATGTATAAAACACAGATTAATATATTAAATAATTTTATTACCTTTTGAAACTATCTAATTTTATTTCTCAATGATGAAAAATTCTTTAAAGGATAGATTATATTTAATTTTGTTACAAGAAGAAATTAAAGTCAAATTAAAAAATTGATGTTCGAGAAAAAATAATGCTTCACGATTATAAATTATTGTTTTCATATATTATAAATAAATTTGACATATAAATTTTTTATTGATAATTTTAAATAACAATATAATTCATGAAGATTGAATGAGCAGTTTATAAAATTAAATATCCAAGCGATTTATAAAACTTTAATTCATATTATTTTTTAAGAGAAGAACAAGCTTTATTTAAGCATCATTTGTTTCATTAATAAATTTTACAATCAATTTAATAGTCTTTAAAAAATACAATTTTATTCCGCTATTATGATTAATATAAGAAGTTTGAGAGATTTTTCGTTGAAAGAATTATTGTTGATACACCCTTATTTATCGTACAATTAACAAAGTTCTTGTCATTTGGCGAAAGATCGTGGGATGCGCAATGTTCGGACTGTCAATTTGGATGCGGTTCGAGCCGATGTTCGAGGAGTGGGTGGAGTTTTTGAACATGTACGAGTTCTATATCGGAATTTACTTGCTGATCGCTACCTCGGTGCTTGTCATGGCCATTGCTTTCATCGGCTGCGCTGCCGCGCTTATGGAACACATCATGACTTTATATGTTGTAAGAACGTTTATTAATTGGTTTAGCATTTTCTGAAAATTTTTCTTTTAGAATTTTTTATATAATTTTTCAAAATTTCTATATAAGTTTATAACTTTCTCACATTTTTTTATACGAATTGGAACACTTCTCAGAAAATCTACATCTTTTCTCAGAAATTTTCATATATGTTAATTATGAAATATCGTATGATTTCTAAGATTGTTTTGTATAATTTCTGATAAAATGTTATAAAATTTAAAAAATTTAAAAATATTTTTTAAAAATTATGGGATGAGAAATCTCAGAATTCGCATATATGAAAAATTCTAAGAAAAGATATAAATTTTACGAATATTTCTGAATAATGTTTTAATTCTGAATAATGTTTTAATTCGTACAAAAATTAAAAGAAAATTTTTCACCAAAATTTTGGAGCATTTTGGAGAAATTACAAATACATTTTGCAGATATACTTATAAAGATACTTTGCAGATACAACTGCAAAGAAATTTGTAAAATACTTAAGAATTTGATTTTTGCAAATGATAAATTAGTATATATCTCAGAAAAAATAAAGCTCTTTTAATTTTCATTTTTGCCGTAAATTAATCCTTCTTAATAATCTTTGATTATTTAATTCAATTACTTATTAATGACATATATTGTCTAAAAAATGTTTCCTACAAATTAAGATATTAAGGTAACAGAATTTTTAAGATTTTCTTCAAAGTATATTCCCTCTCGATCCTCATTTAACTTTTAATTTAAATATTTATTTTCAATGTTTTATAAACAATTTTTTTGGGAACTATTTAAAAATAATTTTCTCGCTATTGTAAAAAATGTAATAGAAATTTGTATGAAAAAACTTTTATAATTAATTTCAGCATGTGGGTCTGCAAGCGTTCAGCTTCATTTGTTGTTTAACCGGAGCGGCAGTCATTCTTGATTATTCAACGTACGACAGTAAGATTCAGCCTATCATCGAACGGTCCATGTACAGTCTTATCAGTAATTCCCATCATGAAACGGCGAGCTTCATTCTGCGAGTAATCCAGGAAACTGTAAGTAAATGTTGAGCTCTTCTATCAAAGGAAAAAAAGAGCGTCTTTATTTATTACTCTGATGAAAATAAAACCGGAGCGTAAATCGAATGTAATGGGAGAGTAACAAAAGCGTAAACGAAACTTCTAGAAAGTGAAAATTGAAACATCAAAATGTGAAAGAAGTGTAAATGGTTCTTTTACATTTCATTGTTCCAATTTTCGCCTTCTAGAAGTTTCGTTCACGCTTCTGTTACTCTTCCATTACATCCGATTTACGCTCCGATTTTTATTTTCATAAGGGTACGATTATGTGTATCTATTTTTGACGAATGCGTTAGGTCGGATGCTGCGGAGCTGACGGACCAAGAGATTACACACAGATGCGTAAACCGTTGCCCACCGAATGCCGGGACACTGTCACTGGGAATGCTTTCCATCATGGTTGCGTAGAAGAATTGTCCTGGTTTCTAGAGGCGAGATCGGGATGGCTTGCCGGTATGGCGATGGCGTTGTGTATGCTTCATGTAAGAGACGAAACCTTTTCTTTTCTTTTTCTTTATTATTCTTTAAGAATTAAACGTTTTGAAAATTTGTAATTTGACTAATTTTATTAATTGTAATTTCTCTCTCTCTCTCTCTCTCTCTCTTTCTCTCTAGCTTTCTTTCATTATATTTAATATATAACAATTTTTATTGTTTCCTATTACTTTTCGTCTATCTTTCGTCTAATTATAAATGATAATTGCAGGTAATCATAGCAGTGCTGTCGCTGACGCTTGTGCAAGCTATCAAGAAAGAAGATGAGTCTTTAAGTCCTTATGTTAAGCGTTAGGCATCAGTTATAATAATGCAATAGTGATAGATTATAATAAAATAATTATATTTAGTCTCTTATAATTATAATTAGTTTATTATAATTATTTTATATAGAAAGTTATAAACTGTGAATTTTGCGAGTGCATAATCTATAAAGAATGATAAATCAGAAATACATCAGGAATAAGTAGTTTTTGCGCTTGTAACTTTTAATTTTTGGAGCTTTCAATTTCAAAAAATAGGAATTTAATTTTTTTTTAATTGTATTAAAATGAATTGAAATGAATTTTAGAAATGAATTCTTTTGAATCTAAAGTTGTATTTAAGTTCAATACGAAATGGTTTACATGGTCTTTGTCATTGCTTTGTAAAAAGCTAAATTATATTTTAATTATCATTGACTTACGATAAATATTCATGCGTTTCATTTTAATCGAGTATTCAGCACATTCAGGTTGCTCTCCTATTAACATTTTTATAATTTTGTATTTCTATTTTCTTGCATAATTTGTAGATATTTATAATTTAATAGATATTTTTAGAAGTTATCTTTAAAAGAGATTTACATGAAAAAACAAAGAGAATACATAAATGAATTGAATACCAATAATTATAAATAATAATTGCTAAAAATGAGATATTGTCTTTGATATTCAATGTAAAAATTATCGCGATAATATATTGATAAATAGAAAAGAATAATAAACAAATAAAACGTAATTAAATCAAGCCTCAAGATTTTAATCATTATTGTAAAATAGCTATATTTACAATATTTCTGCATCATCTCATTTTTTATTAATTCTTGCTGTTCTTTATCGTTTTTCCTTTTTTTCTTTTTTTTTTCTTGTACATATAGTTAATATTATGTGAATCTATTGTAAACTTTCATCTGTTTTTTTGTTATTAAAAAAGGATTTTGACCAAATTTTTATTAATTTAATGATACTATTTGATGAATATAAATTAATAGTTTAATTTTCTGTTATGTATTTAACATGGAAAAGATATTATATTAGAGTAGACAAAACAACAATTTGAAATTTGATTTTAAGTAATTTTTAATTAATTTCTTAATTTTATACATTAATAATATATATTAATATATATTAATATATCAATAATTTGATTATAATAATATATCAAAGTACATGATAAAAATTAAAGTTTCGGGAATTGAAATAGAGAGAAATGGATTCGTGTGTTCATTGCTGAATCCGAAATTCTGATTTTTCGAATATTGGATACCTACGACTCTGCTTATTTCTATTTCCACTCTATACAATGTATGTATATGACTTCCGTACGATCAAGGGGATGTCAAACTGATTACCAAACTTGATCGAAGTCGATAATAATAAAAATACACTTTTTTAATTCCAAATTCGATAATAATATTGACCTCTTGATTCATTTTTTACATTATATTATATATATATTATAATATATATATAATATATTATCGTAATTCTGTCTTATTCAAACGCATATATTTGTCCTTATCTAACACCATAATTATGCCAACACCATCTATCACAAGATCGTGCAACTACTGCAATACGGAATTTCAGCTCTGTTGACATTCCCAGTCTTCATAAAGCATCCCTATGCACGTATTTTCTACACGGTGAAGATACTTTTCTTCTAGACCTTCAATCTTAATTCTGTAAAACTCGATATCGTTTGTTCCAATAATGTGACTTCCGCTGCATGCTTATTTTTAACATATGGACTCTAAAACTCTTATATCAAGCAAATATATACCTGAGATGATAGCTATGCGAGCTAAAAGTAAGTGAATTGTTGAATTTTGTAATTTTTTTCGATTTTCTCATGAATTCATGAGTGCAGCGGAGGTCCTCTTTGTGCGTACTTTAATTTATGTAATAACACTTTTGCAATCTGTACATTCAATTTGGAGATTTTTCATCGTGTGCAAATGTGGGTAAAACAGGAGACTATAGCATCCCCTTAAGACAGAATAGTATGAAGCAGAGAGAATCAAGGGAGAGTGGAGCGGGTAACATTTCTCTGATTGATTTCGCCATTTATAACTCAACTTCCGCAAATGTGCATATATGCATGTACGTATATATACGTACACACAATATTAGTGCAGTACAATACTAGTGTGTGTAACATCGAATGTTCCATTACGCTTCAATCATATCTCCTATTCACTCCAACAAACGGCAGCTACGGTTGAATCCGCTCCACCCTCCCTTGATTTTCCCTGGTATGAAGTAGTGTCAGCTAGAGTATTGATTAAAACTGTACACGGTCTACTGGAAAGAAAGTTGGAATATATAAAAATCTTATTTAAAATTCTACGATCGGATCATATTGTATTCACAAAATTTCTGGTTTCTTGCACGTCGATATAATGACAGAAATAAAACATACGACCAAAGGCAATAAATTTCTTGTTGAATATCTGAATTCGCCTGACATATCGGGCGAGTATCATAAGGCCGATTATAGGTGAGACTGGGGCGAAGACTCAACAAAAAAACGATTTCTGTTGAAATATGCATGAGACATATTAATTATTGCGATGATAATTTTTTAAGAGAAATGTTACTTATGTGTATCTTATTACAAAGAAGAATTATGTTTTTTATATCCTCAGGAATTTTTTCATCTTATTGTTATTTGTTTTATCTTTCAAATTTAGAGTCGTTAAACTACAAAATGGTTTAACAGCTTTGTTAATATCTGGATTGGAAAAAGCGAATTATGACGATACGAGTTATAAAGATTACGAAGAAGGTAGTTCTACAGTCAAACGACTTAATACAGACGTATGGAAGGTATAAAAAAAACAATTAGCATTTTAAAATACATTTTGCGTATTTTTTTTTTTATAATCTTTTTTTTACAAAAAATTTATTGGGATTATAATATCGGAGATAAACTTATAAAAAATAATCTATCTCTTCAAAATTACGTTCAGAATAGCATTATTGGTGTAATAGTGACGATCTATTTTTATCGTTCATGAGACATGAAAAGATAAAATGTCGCAACATAGCGCTAATAGCGTATCGTCGAACACACAGTAAAGCGTAATAATGGGTGCTTTCCATTTGATGACACAAGTCGATAAAAGTCGACATAATCGTCGTTCTATCTTTGTCACTCTCTGTCAAAAATGTCAAGAATGGTAGAACGATGCTTGTATCGACTTGTGTCGATTTGTTTCATCAAGCACTCATTATTAATTATATCAAGAGACCTCGTTTGCAAAACGTGAATTCCTTTATTATTTATAAACGAGTTTTTATGAATTTGTTTCAAAACGTGTAAACTGTTCACGAGTCATCCCACTACTGTTTGTGTTTAATGTATTATATAATATTAAGATTCTATATGCAACGCAAGAATAGTATAAATATATAGATATTTTTTAAACCCAGGCATTTTGTAGCTTATGTGTGGGAGTAGGCAGTTTTAGTGATCCACCGGAGGTTCCAGGCCTGGCATATTTTCTTCAGCGCATGGTTTTTATGGGATCCGAAAAATATCCAAAAGTATTAAAATACAATAAATGAATTTATTATAAAATATACTATTTATACGTTTAAATCTTTAAATATCACTGTATTTTCAGGAAAACGGTTTTAATGAATTTATCAGTCTCCATGGTGGCACTATTGATGGCGCAACGGATTGCGAGCATACAAGATTTTACTTTGATGTTTCAGAGAAACACTTGTTTGTAGCTCTCGATCGTTTTGTTCAATTTTTCATTGGACCCTTGATGAAAAAAGATGCCATCAAGAGAGAACGAAAGGTCATACAAAGGGGTAAATAAATTCTAATGGTAATGTTGTTGCTAAAACTTGTGTTTTTTAAATATTTCATGTTCACATAGAGTTTCGATGGGGTTCATCTAGTGATAAAAATACAAAGCAACAATTATTGTCTTTTATTGCTCGAACCGGTCATCCACCCAATAAGATGTTCTGGAGCAATTTAATAACGTTACACAGTAATATAGATGATGACAAATTGTACGAAGAGCTGCACAAATTCAGAAAACGCCATTATAGCGCTCACAGAATGATGCTAGCTATACAGGTAACTATAATATGTTAAAATTGCAATGAACAATTGATTTTTTATTAAACATAATTAATTTCATAATATGTACATCTGTTTATAGGCGAGATTATCGCTAGATACGTTAGAAGTATATGTCGCAAACTTCTTTAGTAATATACCAAGTAATTGGCTGCCTTCCGATGATTTTACAGAATTTAAAGACGGCGTTTCATTTAATACTGACACTTTCAAAAAAATGTATCATATTAAACCCTTCAGCCAAGAAATCAGCCAAGTATGTAACTTGGACACACAAATTAAAAAAAAGCTGTATTCAAGCTGAACAAATGCATATAAAAATAACTTGTGTTTTACAGCTACACGTAACATGGGCTTTGCCTTCAATACTTGATTTGTACAGAAGTAAACCATATAAATATGTTTCATGGATTATTGAACATAAAGGAAATAATTCTTTAGCTAGTTATCTACGTAAAAAAATGTGGGGCTTTGATGTGTTCTGTGGTTACTGTGATAACGATAATGGTTTCGGATACAACTCTATGTATGTCTTATTCGAGATTACAGTAGAACTCACTCATGAGGGAATAAAACATCAGCAAGACGTTCTAGATGCAATATTTTCCTTTATAAATTTAGTAAAAAAGACGGGCCCACAAGAAAATACTTATAATGAGATTTATAAGATTGGAAAAAATAATTTTAGGTAAATAATTAATTTAGAAATAAATAAATATGTAGAAAAGAGAAATATTATTAAAATACGTAAGATATGCCACTTATACTTGAAGGTTTTTTTAGATTTTTTAGTAAACACGATGATGTGTTCGATTTATGTAAGAGTATGCATTTCTATCCATCACGTGATTATGTAACTGGAAAGCATATTTATTTCGAGTATAATCCAGAAGCTATACAAAAATGTTTGGATTTTTTGATGCCAGAAACAGCGAATATCATGATTTTCAACAGTGATTTTGAAATAAATATAGACGATCCGAGATTGAAAATTAATTATACATATATGGCGTTATCAAAAGCATCGCTCGAACACTGGAAATCTATCGAGCCATTGCCTGATTTTCAATTACCATTACGCAATGAATTTCTTACGAATAATTTCTCTACCATATCGATATCAGCAGAAGCTTCGGAGTATCCTGTAAAAATACACGAAGATTGTATGTCGCAGATTTGGTTTCGCCCGAAGTTTTATTGGCCGATGTGTCATATAAATCTACATCTTTTTTCTGCTCTGAATCCTAGATTAGCAAAAAAGTAAATAATAGTTTGAACATGTAATATTTGTAGTAGTACTGCAATGTCTGTCGATCTCATATACCTATTATAATGTCTAACTTGTAATTATTATGTGTTGTGATTTTTATAAATTAATTTGTTATTAAACAAAATTTATATTAATAACAATTTAGTGCAGCTCTCCTGCAAATGTATTGCAATGTATTAAAATATCTATTGCTCGAAGAATTACATCCGGCTGTAATGGCTGGGTTTGGTTATAAGATCGATGTTAATGAAGAAGCTACAGGTATTACAATACAAATAAGCGGATTTGACGAAAATCTTCCAGTAAGTATACGTTTAAAGCGTGTGTGACGGAGTTATATATATACACGCGCGCGTGTATGTGTGTGTGTGTGTGTGTGTGTGTGTGTGTGTGTGTGTGTGTGTGTGTGTGTAAAATTTGGAGAAACATAAATATTTTATTTCTATTGCAGTCCTGGTTGATGGTTATTGCAAACTATATGGTGGATCTAGTCCCTTTTTCAAAGGATTTACTTAGAATTATGAGAATGCAACAACTCAAGGCACATTACAACAAATTTGTAGAACCGGAAACGTTCATCGAGTATTAATTATTTATTACCATTATTTATTGTATAAGAATTTTATAATTATTGCATAATTGCAATAATTATAAAATTCTTATACAAGTAGAAAAAAACAGTGATGAACATCAATTATAACAATTAATTTTATAAATTTTATAAATTTTGAATTATATATTTATTACATTTCTTATCATTTTCAATTAATAACATATATGTAGCTTATTTTTTTCGCAGGGATTTGGAGTTATGGTTATTGAAGAGCGGCAACTGTACACACGTTCACAAATACAATGCTTTACGAAGATATTTGTTGGAAGACTTCCAAGATTTTATAAAATCCTTCACCAATAATCTATACATCCAATGTCTTGTGCAAGGCAATGTAACGAAAGACTTTACGATGAGTATTATACAACAATTTATCAAAAAAATTAATTGTTTTTCCTTGAATAAAGAGGTGTTGCCTACTGAAGTCAATGAGATACCCCGAGGCACATCTTTTTTGAAGTTGAAAAATATTAATCCAACTAATGTAAATTCAGTAGTGACAAATTATTATCAAGTCGGTTCTGCTTCGATTGAATTATCGGTGTTAATCGAGCTGATGCTTGTAAGTATTTAATAAAATTGTTTTATATATTTAAATACATGAAATTTTCAATTTATATTTATTTATTTTTATTAGTAAATGAAATGTGAATAACATTTTTGATTACCATGATTGATTTTATTTGAACATCATATTCATCTATTAAATAATCAATTTCATCTTGTTGTTAAATAATCATTTTTTAGATGATAATGAAAGAACCGTTAATGAATCATCTACGAAATCAACGAAAGCTCAGTTATGCTTCATGTGACCTTAGAGATATCAAACGAATTTTAGGATATTCTATTACTGTTTACACTCAGGCAGATAAATGCACAACCGAATATGTTGATCAATGGATCGAGGAATTTCTGAATTCGTTTCGAATCATGTTGGAACAATTCTCAGAAAAGGAATTAGATGATGTCAAAGAAGGGCTGAGAATTTTAAAGCAATATGACGATACCGATACTCTGAAAAACAGAGTTGACAGAGACTGGAATGAGATCATGAAGCGGCAATACATGTTTGACAGATGTGAAAAGGAAGCGCTTGCAATAGAGAACATAAATATCAATAAGCTGAGAGAATTTTTCGAAATGTATACACTGGACGGAAGTAGTTTCAGAAAATTGAGTGTACATGTGGTAGGAACACCGAAGGCAGTTGCAGTCAGTAAGCAGATAACTTTTCTGATCGAACTTTGGTCAATGTCTAAATATTTGTTTTTATATTATGATATTGTTCTTGCCTTCTTTCTTGTCACATTAAATTGAAGTTGCTAAGACAATTAAAATTTCAAAAATTAATTGTTGTAGATGCAAAGAATCTTAGGCATTCTGTGTACTCTCTTAAGGAATTGATAATTGACGATTCGCGGCACAATAGTGCTACAGATCATCATATTACTGACGTAAACTATTACAGAAATACTTTGCGTTGTTACTACAGGTTATAAGTGAGAAGAATAATCCTGTCATCCTTAAAGCGCTTAATAAGTGCTATTTAAACAATAATGGTACAATGTTGATAAAATTGTAAATATTACTCTTTCAAACTTCTTATTTTAATTTATCATATCAATTATTTTCGGTTTCTTAAATTTATATTATTTATTTATTATTTATTATTTATTTATATTATTTATTATATTTTCTAGTTTTATTAATAAATTACTTAGTTTTCGTTTTCCAATTTTTTTCTATTTAACTTTTAACTATTTCACTTATTTATTGCAACGCGATAATTTACGATCTTGTTCAATTTATTTACAAAAAAATATGAAGTAAACATACAATATGCGCTGTAAAAAAAATATATTATAATATTTAAATTATTTTACAGTGATGTCGTTTCATTGCAATTGTCGCCAATGTTTTGTTATCGAATATTTCGATGATGTACGTTTATAATTTTTTTTCTGACATGGAATTTGCGTCCCTGTTTGTTCTGTTAACAATAACGTGCATTGGCGCATTTATTATAGAATTGCAATTGCAATGCAGAAATTACGTGAAATTAGAGAACTATATTAAAGTACAACAAGTAGATTTGCAGCCTTGCATTTTCAGTTTTGATAATCCGATATGAATAAATTTGCTAATATTTATTTTTAAAAATAGATTTTTTAAATTTAAGATATTTTTATTAGAAATTTTAAGTAAACGGAATATTAATTTATCACAAGTTACAATTATACAGTCACTTCTTAAATGTTCAATGTTCAATGGTAATCAATGCAGATGGACGATCTGCATTAAAACTTATTTTATTGAAAGGAATAGCAGGAAAAATCCATGAAGAAGCCATGAATTAAATAAATAAAATTATTTCCCATGTAGGATGTATGAATACGGAATAATAACATCATAGAACATCTTTACAGCTTTATTTGTACTCATAACCCATATAGCCGCGAAAAGTTTCAGAATTGTTTTTTTACGTTTCATTACGTGCAACAATTCTGAAACGATTTTCCAATATGTCATATGAAATGTTTTAATAGAAATGTTTCTGAAATCTGTCATGTACAATAAATTGAAAAACATATATAAACAGAACAAAAAACATCATGATATTAAAATAGTTCCGAAATGTTTATTAAAAGTAATTTCTTGGTTCAATCACGATTCAGTTTAATGTCATTTTGATGTTATTGTGACTTGTTCTATTTTAATTGCGAAAAACTTTTATATATGATTGGCTTGTTTTGCTTTAATTGCAAACTTTTGTATATGAATAATTCCAGACAGCCAAATGCATTGTATTTGCTATCATGTTGCCGAAAATGTTGCAGCAATTAATTTCGACAA
>Ga0157363_1005895_pt1 | contig 11495 bp, 3 predicted proteins | sample AttsexASBM1_FD_111477 | JGI IMG/M metagenome (GOLD analysis project Ga0157363, IMG submission 111477) | Fungus gardens microbial communities from leaf cutter ant in Ribeirão Preto, State of São Paulo, Brazil - Atta sexdens ASBM1 | ecosystem: Host-associated > Fungi > Mycelium > Unclassified ...
GAGCGACGTTATATTCCATACTTAACGCCATAAAATATTCTTTCAAATAAAAAAAAAATGGAGTGGATATCTCACACACAACTTTTTATTTACATTTAAAAATCGAGCGTCCTTATTGAAAGACCCTTTACATATATAATATACAGTGTGTCCCAAAAGTTCGGCAACGGTTAAATCTCGTAAAATGCATTTATACCTCGCCCGCGCATACGTGTATGTGTGTGTGAATAGAAATAGGGATCCTATGACGCACGCACTCACACGAGATGTAAATTCGATCGTTCAACTTCAATGCGATTTACTTTAAGTAATCTTATTACCGGCAGTATTGTAAATTTCGAATCCCTCGGAAACTCGGAAAAGTTCTTAGAAAAAAGGTTTGTAACCAGTATTTTGGAAACGTCTCAACGTAAGTTACAAGAATGTGAAATAAAATGAATAGAATAAAAAGTAGAGTGTTCCGGTTGAAAAATTCAAGGTGACTTTTACCTGACCGTAGCGACGTCATCTAGGATCACACTAGAGGAGAGTAGGGACAATTATACTAATTTTTAGAAATATACATATATTTCTTTTATTTATAACAAATATATTTATTTCTTTTAATGCATATGATCGCAACAACTATTTAGATTTATGATATTATATTTGCAAAAAGATGAAGAATTTTAAACTGTTTATGGATAAAATATAAAAATCTGAGTTAATATATCTTGCTTCGATTTGGAGTCTTCTTACATTTATCGTTAATTGTAATGTTACAATGTATTCTAGCAACGATATTTTTAACTCCAAACCTGATGTTGTCAAAATTGATGTTGTTAAAATTTATACATGAATGTATTTGAACTTAAAAATATCATAAAAAGACATGCTGGCTTGAGAAAATTTTAGAATATAATAAAAATATGATAAAAACATTTTATTTGAAAGTTTAAAGCGAAAAAATATAAAATCGTAAATTTTCACCTATATGGCTTGCCTGAGCAGTATATATAACTTTTTCTACATGCGGCGTATGATTGATGACTTGAGGCAGATGCAAGCCTCGATATCGATTATTTTTGTTCTTTGCATGATTATCTTATCTCTTATCATTTAAGGAGTTAGTCAACCCTAAAACAGAGTTGCTACAAATTTTTCGTCCCAAAATTTTCTGATTTTCCCTAACTTTCAATAATACATATTTTGAAATTTTTTTTGTATTTTCATTATGATTTGAAAATTGTTAAATATTTTCTTGATAGAGCAATTTAACATAACAGTGTAAATTACTATTAATGTTGTTGACACTGCATTTAATTGTTAAGTCATTTTTTTTTGTCTTTTTCTTTTATGTATGAACATGATACTTTTCCTCTTCCTCTTTTTCTCTTTGCTGTTGTATTATATTTAGAATATAAGGAACTCAATGAATACAGTTTCTTTTTTATCAAAACTATCCTGTTTATTAAAACCTCAATCTGCTATTATAATGATTATTTGAAAGAAAAGTCACAAAAATATGAAATTAACATTTATTTTACTCACTTGTTCATAAGTGAGTAAACTGTGAGAGAACTGACAGAGAACTTCCTTAGATATAAACAAAAGAACAGACAATTTTAAAATTTAACTTTTTACATAAAAATTAAGATTTTGAATCATTTAAATTTTAAACTTTTTTACAGCCATTTTATTTTTCCAGAAAATGTTGCTAAATCTCTAACTTTTTCATGACTTCTCTGATTTCTCTGATTTGTGACAATCCTATAGAAACTTTCAAAAAATTGAAAATTTTCTTTTTGCTTAAATTGATAGTTTAGTTTTAAAAATATACAATTTTTTATCCGAAAGTAAAATTCCCACGAAGATATAGTTGATTATATGGAGTGATGCAGTAATCGATGTCTCGATGCTGCCGTTAAACTGTTCCCATTTATGAATAGTTGCGTCATTTGACGTTACATAATCTGTACTGTAGATGACGTTGACAAACAATTTTAATATAAATTATACCAATTTAGAAATCAATGTGTCTAAGTGTTTAAAATACGACGAAAAGGGATTGTTATTGAAATTTTAATTGCGTTTTTCTCAGAATGGTGTTTTCGATGGACATCAGAACTATCACAAATTAATTCAAATGCTTTGAAATTTGGCTCAGTTATTGTCAATTGAATTATCTAAAGAAATGGTGAACTTAATTCTTAGCGTTTTTTTCAAAATTGATTTATTTTGAAAGGAAGATGAATGAATGCTTTAATCAAAGTAATTTTCTCCATTTCCTACTACTTTCTCCCATCTCTTCTTGCAACAAGGCAATTCCACGAAGGTAGAATGCGGTGTCTTTCTAGACAATCCATTCATCCATTTTTGGATTTCGTAACTGGAGAAGTGTGTGTCCGTAAGTGCGTGTTCCACCGAAGAGATGGTAATCCGACGGTGCCAAGTCTGGAGAGTACGCTGGAGGATTTTCCATTCAAGTTGTAAAAATGTTTACTTCATGCTTTCCACAACATGCGGTCGGTTATCGTGCAATAAAATGATTTTGCGTCGATTGTTAGTCGATTATTAGCCACGGATAATCTTTTTTGCATCAACTCGTCATTCAATCGGCATAATTGTTGTTTGTAACGATCAGTATTGTAACGGTTTCATTTGGATGAAAGAGTTCGTAATACAGCACACCCTCCTAGTCCCACCAAATGAAAAACAAGGCCCGTTCATATGCCCGTGAATATTCCTCTTCGACGTTGAAGCGGATAGTTGGTCGGAGTTTACCCATTTTTTCCGCTTGGGATTATCAAAATAAATAAATAATAAATAAATTTTTCGTCAGTCACAATGAGCTACAAAAAAAAGTCTTTTTTCTTTGCTTGACAAGCAAAGAAATTGCGATAGACAAACGATTCAAAATAGCATTTATGACAATTCATATGGTAGCCATATCCCTTCCTTATGAATCTTTCCCATGACATACAAGCGTTTTAAGACGGCTTTTGGAGTAACATTTAATACTTTCGACAACTCTAAAACTTTGAGCTGGATTCTCATCGAGCAATTCTTGCAGTTCTACATCTTCAAATTTTTTCGACTGTCTTGGACGTTCTTTGTCTCTCACGTCAAAATTAAGCGGAAGTGTTTAAACCAAACTCTACATGTTTTTTCCGATGGAGTTTCATCACTACACTTTGGATAATAAGCGATGCGCTTCAGCTGCGATTTTTTTGAGATTTAGTGAAGAAGCACATGTCGGAAAAACAGTTCATCACGGTTCATTTTTAATCGATTGAAAATCTCTTTGGCGTCGAGAAATCTAACCTATAAGGATTGAATCACTTTCAGCGATGTCTAAACTACAAAAAACAATGACTTCACCGTCGAAACTTGCCAGCGCCCTCTAGCAGCAAGCGGTAGAAATTAAGTTCACCATTTTATACCTGTGATTTTTGCGATAACTTATATACTTTTTTTATCCATATTTTTATGTCGAATTTTTATATGAAAATTTTTTTCACGCATCATTTTCACATTTTTTAAATATTTTTTAATTCTGCCAGATATTTCTTTAGCAAATTTAATGCAGATTAAAAATAATTTTCTAATTTTTACAATAGTTCTAATTTTTGATAGAATATCTTAGATTGTTCTGTCGCGGAGGCTTCCATGCAGGCTTCCAAAAAACGTTCTGTAGCGCCGCCATTTTGTTTTTTAGAATTATAATTTTTATACATTTTGTATATCAAAGTACAAGTAACAAATAGATATAAAAACATTTTTTATATTATGTATAGTTTTTTAATAATCACTTCTCTCTTTAATAATCAAAGTAAGATATGATTTTGAGGCCTCCAAAGTGGACTAACCTCTTAAAAGATATACAGGGTGGGTCAAAAATCTGGATATACCAAAATATCTCATAAATGATGCATTTTAGAAAAAAATGTTTCTTACAAAAGTTGTAAAGTTTCATAAAAATGAATTTTCAGCAAAAATGAAAATAAGAAACAATCTCCAGTGATCTTGAATGTTATTCAGGATCTAATTATAGTGTTTTAGAAAACTCTTGAGATAAGCTACAAGAATATTTAATAAAAAAGAAGAGGTTCCATTTAAAAAATTCATTGACTTTGACTTGACCTTGACAACGCCATTCTAGATTAAATAACTCGTTGAATTTTTTTAAACTTTACAATTTTTGTAAGAAATATTTTTTTCTAAAATGCAGTTTATGAGATATTTGGGTGTATCCAGACTTTTGGCCCACCTTGTATGCATTGTTACAACTTACCTCCATTGTAGTTGTCTCCTCTAAATTTATTTAATAGGTCACTTAAAATCCTACAGCTTTTATATATAACGTTTTTCAAGGAAATGCATATCATAGAGATATTTAACCATTGCTTAACTTTTGGGACACACTGTATGTAATGATATATAGATTTAATAATATATTAACTAATTTTATCTATATTTGTTTTATTTACAGAGGAAGTGTTCAGCTCAAATAAGGCGCTCTGGTTTTCTCCGAGCGGCACTAAATTGATCTTCGGTTATTTCGATGACTCCAGCACTCCTATTATGACTATACCATTTTACGGATATCCTGGAAGCTTATCTTTCCAATACACGTCGGCGATACCGATCCACTATCCTAAAGTAAGTACATATGAATCTTATCCTACTGCTCCATTGTTTCCACAATATACGATAAAGAAATATTATCTCGGACATTGTCATATTTTTAATTCATCGACTTCTGATGTGACTTTCTGATCTACACGTATATCCTTATTATTAACATTATCATTTTTTATCGAAAAATTATATTTTTTAAATTTTAGCTTGATATACAAGATTTAATTTAAACTTCAAGTATTTTAAAATTTCATATATTTTTTACGTATAAAATTCTGTACGTATATAATTTCGTGATATCGGGAGACACGGTAATATCTCGGCGCTAAACATGGCGTGAGACACTGTACTTTCTTTACGCGATATATATTTTACACGGTTTTACTATCCACTATTTTTATTGATTATCTTTCTGTATGAAAGACGTTTGCGCAACCGGAAAATGAAATTTTTCGCGAGGAAAACATAAAGGCAACGATTCTGAGCGTTAAAGTGTCTCTCAGAAATATCCTACTCACTTGGTCTCCCCGCGAACTTCGTCCCACGCTGTTCCATGCTCTCCGAGATATAAAAAGCTATATAATCGAGATTACGTCCTGAAAAGGTGAGAGGAGCGAGTATAGCACCTTTGTATTTTTCAGTATCTTTTTATGAATTTTGATTGATACCGTCGTGAAGCAACGTAGAAAAATATTCATCATTGATTCAATTTTTTTAATGACATCTTTATTTTCATACAACAACTTGTAAGACGGAAAATTATTTGAATGTAGAAAGGGGTAAATAGACAAATAAGTCTCAGAAATGATATAAAATATACCGTGCAAAGATTTCCATTTATAAGCTTAAATACTGTCGCAACTTTAAAAAAAAAGCTTATACGTTCTCTTTTTTAATTATTTAAATATTTAATATTTAATATTTAAATATTTTTCGCCAGAAGAACTGCATTATCTGCGAAAGACGATTATAATCATATTATTTCTTCGATATACTATGCAATATATAATTCGATATACAATTGCAATTGATCAAATGGCGAAAAGGATACCATACGGTTATGACAAATGTTCTCGGTTTTTTCCACTCGAATAAAATTCGTGGAGGATCGATTTCTCTCTCGAAGACCGCAATTAAATTCTAAATTTGATGTACAGTTCTACTTTGAGTGCCGTTGTCCTTTTAAAGATGCGACTCTTTAAATCAAATTTTCAACTTTGAATTAAAGTCATGGTCTCATTAGCCAAGTGATTCATTTTGCTTGATGTGCAATCGCCATTCTGTCATTCTGAGTACATTTATCTGAATTTCTTTCACAACTTTATTGTGCTTCAAAGCTTGTGCTTTAAGCGACATTTTAACAGAAATGCAATACATTCTATTTATCTAATACATTCTATTTATCTATTTCTTCTGTAAATTCTGTTGAATTTGCTTTATTCGTGATGGCAAATGGAATTATTATTAATATTCATTTCAGCCAAAGAGGAAATATATCACGAAAAAGAGTTTGTTCTATAAATATTTACATCTGTATGAAATTTTAAATTTCCCTGAAATTATAATAAAATACAAATATGACTGAGCGATTCGAATAATTTTATTTTATGATTCGAAAATAGGTTATGCTGAAACAAAGTAGCTCGTAACATAAACTCGCCGTTTGGAAAGTGCTATTATTATCGAAGATAATAAGAAGATAATAAGACAGAAGAATTAAATGCGGGAATATCTATGTGAAATTTGCATCATTTTTACAAATTCTGTTATTATTAAAATCGTTATGAATTTTTTAAATTTGTGCATAATGGACAATAAAATAAATTTGCTTAGTTTATGGAATTACAGTTTACAAAAATGTTTTAATATCATTGATTGAAACAGATATCTATTTCGCATGCAATTAACACAATCGTTCAATGAAAATTATAAATGTTATAAGCGTAAAACAGAATACAAATGCAAAATTTGTACAATATAATTTCCATAAGAAAATAATAAAATTTATTAAATTAAAATTTTTATAGAATTTATAATTTTGAAAATTTGATTATATTAAGTTCATTTTGTTGTTAAGAATGCTTAACGAATAATAATGTTTTCACATTTTTATGTTATTAACGTCACTTACTGTTTCGTAGAAAGTTAAATTCTTGCGGAAAGCGCGAGAAATTTCTAGAATTTGTTAAAATGTAATCAAGAGTCATCCTTAAACTACGAGCAAACAAAACTGACTCGAGCTAGGCATCGCGTTACTTTTTGATGAAGCAGAGAGCACCGCTTTATATGCCAGTAAATTAATATTAGTATAATATCAAAAAGTCTCGAACAAATAAATAAACACTGCGAACAGTAATTACATCGTTTTGCATCTTGGAATTAAACAAGATTGTCATTAAAACTTTCGTATTAAAACGAACAAGATTTTCAAATGCACTTAAAGTAATCAGTGAAGGAATAGCCATGGCGGAGAATCGAAGATTTATGTTTTCAATTTCATTAAACATTTTCGTGCAAACAAACAATAATTTCACACATTTCGCAAGGAAAATACATTTCTTGTAAATATACCCGATTATTTTTATGTTCCCTTTAAAACTAAAATTTATTCTGTGATTCTTCATGTCCGAAGATAAATCGCTAAAATTTACAGCTAAAAATTTTAACTTCCATTCTATTCGATTGAAGAATTTACCGTAAAAATTAAGATTTCAGGTTATCTTTTGTATACGGACTTGTGAGAAAAAAGTTTTCGGCACTATAATTATATAATAAAGTAATTATAATTTCTAATTATAATTATTAAAAATATAATTTCTAGTTATAATTATAATTTTGTAAAATTTTATAATTATAAAAGAAATTATATTTTCGTATAAATTAATTTACGTTGAATTAAAGCTCCTTTGAGATGAATCAATCAATAAATTAATGCCTTTGTCAGTCATGCACTGGATCTTGGTGTGAAATAGTTTCTTTATTTAATCTTTTAGACATACGTTTTGATCCTTAATTCGGATTCTTTTCAACGTCACATTTAATTTTGCGAAATCATTGTGTTTCCTGATACACTGTACAATAATGAAGTAAATTAAAAAATTATATTTAACCTAGCGCATATAACAATTTACAATTACTTGGATGCGCAGAGCAAATACATTGATAATTAAATCAATGATAGATATATAATTGAATTTTCAAGTACATGAGTTTCGTTAAAGAATATGAAACTGATATATAACTAATCGAATGTTACCATTCATCTGACTAGTAAACAATATGTTGGTATCATGGAAGATAGAGAATAGGAGAACTTATATGGACGAAGCCATCAAAAAGCATGGTCTCGTCTGATCCACGTATTACATATCACAATTATCTCGTATACAACATTAGTATGGAATATTGGAAGTCTGTTTTGTAATAAACTTCAGTTTATTAATATCTTTGTATGCCATACTTGTTACGTTAATGCCTTTTATAAAATTCTTAATTTTATCAGAAATGCCTACAATATAAGATATTGTAAAAAATAAACAGCACATTGTAATTATTACTACAAAAATATAAGTAAAAATATTAGTAATAATAATTAGTTATAATATTAATAATAATAATTGTATTTATAATTTTACGACATAATTTACGAACGATCGATTTTATTGAAGTACTTAAAAATTTAGAACAAATCTGAAAATAATTTTGTTACTAAATAATTACGTAGATATCTCAAGCATGACGAGTAATGCTGCAAAAAGTTTTAACATTCTAGTAACTAGTTTGAATGTTCTATACAATATTTTGATAATCCAATAAAATTATTTTTAGTGTGTCAAATTAAAATATAGATAGGAGAGATCGGGAGGGGGGGGGCTAGTAGATTCATTTTTCAGTTTTAAATTTTTACAGATGAAATTAAGAGAGACTTATCGAAAAAATGAATTCTACATCATTTACTACACCACTTATTACATACATTTGATTACCTAATAATATTTTAATAATAAGGGGATTGCTAACTAATATGAAAAAAATGCATTTTTCTAATGCATTTCATCTGATTCAACTAGCCTCGGCACCGAAATAAAATAACTAATGATATGAGATAATTTGAATGACACTATTAAAATAAAATAAAGATTAATAAGATCATTTATATTTTTGTATATTTTAAGATACATCTTTGCTACATATTAACAAAACTTTTATAAAAATGTATTTTAAACAGAAATTTATTATAAAATAAAAAAAATATAAATATATTTGTACCTTGTTATTAGATAAATAACAATTTATCTATTCTAATAGTTATTCAAATTGCATTTATAATTAACATAATACGATAAGTTACATTTTATGCATTTAGAATGTGCTCACATGTTCACAAAATTATTTTTAATGTTTTCACATTATTATTATATTACTTCTATTACACTTAAAAGTAATTTTACAAAAGAAAGGAGGATATAAGGAAGTATATAAGAAAATATATATTTATATATGATTGTATATGTTTATGTATAAACATATATAATTTACAATATTATATTACATATGTATGTTTGTACATATTTATATAAAATGCATAAAAATTTTTTTATACACGCAGTTTAACTATTATTGCATATTTTTATTATTAAAATTTATTAAAACTACAAAAATTATTGCATTGTACTCGTACAGCGCATTAATATTGAATCAATATCTTAGAAACATTGATTTGCATATTGCGAACATCGTGAAATGTAGATTCAATGTGGAAGAGATATTGCAGAAATGTTTAATATCCGTTGAATTGCAATGTCTGCGAAAGAAAATGTTTCCCACATAAATTAATTTAATTTTATTATTAAAATTATTATTGATTAATATCATAGTATTATTGATTAACATCATATTTCAGAGAGAACACACACGATAAAATTATAATTGAAAAAAAAAACGTTTCCCTCTTATTTGGGAATTAATTTCCTTATTTTCCTAAGCGGTCATCCATCCAATCTTGTACGCTATCCAACGATGCTTAACTTCTGCAATTGTACGAAAACTGCAACTTCGATCCACGAATACTGAATGTTAGTGAATATAATTATGACATATGGATATATGGAAAGATCGAATCGACACCACGCATCGGACCTGTCAACACAAACAATACCATATGTGCAAGCATTCTGCACACACGATCGATTCTCGCGTAAACATATATCGTTTAAAAATGAATTCATTCAAAAGATAGAAAATTTAAATGATTTAAATTTTCTATTTATATTTTATTTTTGTTCATTTTTTACAAAATAAAATAGATTTTGATATATAATTTATTCAATGTTTTAACAACAACATTAACACTCAATGTGGAAAAATCAATAAAAATTCAATTTATTCAATATTGTTTCAATATTTTATTGCAGCAACAATCAATAATAATCAATGTAGAAGAATCAAATAATCAATATAAATACAACATTGATAAAACATTGATACTTCAGCATTCAACATTGTAACATCTTAGCAACATTCTTTTAACGTTCTGTGTTGTATGGAGTAAGTGCATTTAAAATAAAAAAGAATATTCTCTAAATTCTTTTGAGTGAAATGCAGCTACTTATGAAATAGAGTGAGATCGCCCTGGTAAAAAAAGTTGATAAAGATCGATTGAAAATGATAAATTTATATCAATTTGTATCATTTTCTATAAATTTATTGTAATTTTCTATTGTTAACCTCGCGATTGATCGGATATGAATCCTATTGTATTTTATCGGGTTTTATAAGATTTGTACAAGATTCCTATGTTCTGATTCAAATTAATAAATTTACGAACCAAATTTCATATTAAAGATACTAAATACATATTAAAGATAATTTCATATTAATGATAGGATTTCTCTATCAACGTTTTTATTAGGACATAACGAATGACAGATTTCTTAATCTAATTTTAACGATTAATATTTCGATTCGCAAAGTAGAACATGCTTCTTTTTGCTTTCAAATTCATTTCATATAAGAACACGTCGAATGAGCCTAATTTTATCGAGATTGGACATGAACAGGAACTAATCTAGCAAATAGGAATGAATTGAAATGAATTGAGTGCAATACAAACAATACACAAACACATTGTGAATACTATCAATGTCAATTCAAAATTTTGAATAGGAAATGCAGTTTTTCAATCCAATTGCATCCAATTGAAGCTAATTGAATCCAATTGAATCCAATTAAATCCAAAAAAAGTATTCGCTATTTAAAATATGCATTCGGATAGAAAAAAATTCAATCCATTTTAATCCATTTTCGTTTGTTGGGTTGAGAGTAGATACTATCAGAGTCGTCATTAAATTAATTATATATATATATATAGTCCCGTGTTGGGGGGTTAGCCTACTAGCTCCGTTCATTTTTTAAAAACATTAACAGTATACATAACAAAGACAGATAAAAAAAAATCTGTTGAAAAAATCTGTCTTTATTATTACTATGTTGTGGTTAGCCTATCCCGATCTCTTCTACTTTCGCATAGAGTACCTCTCCAATAAGAGTAGGTCTCCAACCAGAGTGTGAATGAGGCAAAACGCATCGAAACACAAGCGTGAAGTATAAAAAAATTATACATACAGGGTGGGCCATCTAGCGTTTGGAATTTCAACTACTGGTTATTTTGAGTTTGAAAGGCGTAATAACATTTATGACGTATCAGAAATTTAGTTTTTTGTGTTTGACATTTACGAAATGGATCACTATATGCTTGAACAAAATTGGGAAATATTGAAAACTTACTTCCAAAGTGATGAGTCTTCAACCCAAACTGTAAGAAATTTACGTGGAAAATTTGGTAGAAAAGAAATGCCTTCAACGCAGTTTGTGGA
>Ga0157363_1005896_pt1 | contig 11493 bp, 4 predicted proteins | sample AttsexASBM1_FD_111477 | JGI IMG/M metagenome (GOLD analysis project Ga0157363, IMG submission 111477) | Fungus gardens microbial communities from leaf cutter ant in Ribeirão Preto, State of São Paulo, Brazil - Atta sexdens ASBM1 | ecosystem: Host-associated > Fungi > Mycelium > Unclassified ...
GTGTGGGTGTTTGTGTGTGTGTGTGTGTGTGTGTGTGTGTGTGTGTGTGTGTGTGTGTGTGTGTGTGTGTGTGTGTGTGTGTGTGTGTGTGTGTGTGTGTATGCGCGCGCGCGTGTGTATGATATTATTTATTCTTTTTGTAATGATAATGAATACATTAAGATGCGAGATGAAAGAAACTGATGCCAATAATTTAAAGAAATTTATTGATATTAAGATAATACTAAAGATTATCATTTGGATATAATTCTCTTCTCTTTTTAAAATATTTTACTTTAAATTTTGTAAAATTTTGTAAAATTTTAGAATTTGTAATACTCCAAAATACTTGAGCATGTAACTTTTTCATGTTCAATTTTGTTTATCTTAACAATCAAAGAAATCAAATTAAATTCAAATTAATTTTAAATTAACTGATTTGAAAGATATGTAATTATCGATTTCTATCTTTTATTTTATTAAAGCTCTAAAATTATTAAACTTTTTAAATTTAACACAAACAATTATGTTTTGTATTATTAAAATCGAGATTGATATAGTACGAATGTTTACTTATTTATCAATTATATGACTTATTGCGAACATTTATTGGACAAAATAGATTTCACGATTTTCATGGTTTTTGAACATACATATAAATCATATTCTGAACGAAAATAATATATTATAAAAGAGATCCAGTCGGTAGAAAGTTTCTTTGTATTTTAAATTGTCTACGTAATTACCTGGCAATTTAATTTAATGTAAAATAATTTTTGTCGGATTATAATTATAATACGAGAATATAATACTATTATTATTCTTATAGAAAATAGTAATATGTGATTATTTATGAAGTTGCAACGTCTCTATACTGATCATTTATATGCCTCATTGAGCACCAACTGAAAGTTTATAAGGAAGATACCATAAATTCACTTACAAGATCATTCGTCGTAGAAATCCATTTATATAATATCTCTAAAAACTACATTAAATTTTATGTACAGCTATAAAAATTTAATATTTAATGATATATTGAAGATATCTGCTAATATCATCAGTATAGACTTGACAATTATAATATTTCTTCCAAAATAGAACAGATATGTATCGTTTTGTTTTTATAAACCAAAATAAGCGATTTTTATTTTACTCAAGGATTATCTTTGTGAGGTAATTTTTAGATTTATATACTTTTATTACGTAAAAAAGATTAACAAGTTTACAATATTTTTTTATTTAATATGTTCAAAAATATGGTAATAAACATTGTAAATCCTTTTTATATAATAAATGTATATAAATTTCTAAAAATTATCTTTTATTCATATTAATTTGCATAAGATTAAAGTCAAGATCAGTCATTCTAGGACAGTTTATACAAGATTGCATTTGTCCTGGTTTAGATAAAGTTTTTCATCACCTTTAGATTCACAAACTTCACGGCTTTCTTTGTTACCTTCGCTCAATAAGATAATGGCTGTTTCTTTTTATTTGTCGCCGGCGCAATTCGCGGCTTTAAATACCAGCAGTGCAATTTTATAGCGGTACGGACTAAGTACGGTAATGTCGCACGATCTCGCACGAAGAGATAATGGCAGTCATTATGAGCTGCGAGTACACGGTCGGTTAAAATGTCTTGTTAACGGTACAGTCTCCATAGCCTAAATCCACAGGAGGCCCATTCGCTATTCTTTCGACCATAATTAGCCTGTGTCTTCGATACGCTTGAACTTTTCGGAACATTTTCATGAGATGGAAAGCAATCAAGATGTTGCGCTACGGAGAAGAGAAACTCATGCGGAAGTACAAATCGTAGAATCTCTCCCGCGCACGCTCGTGTTCTTCCGCTTATGTTACTCATATCGTACCCAATACACGTCTTTCTTTCTCATGCAGACGCAGCATCGATTGAGCGAACTGCTGATATCACTCAATTATCTTTATGTAAATTTGAATTGAGATATCTATCATGATTATCGCGATGCATTTCTCTTTCATTCGATAACGCTCGTAGATATCGAGCTCGATAGAATAGGAGCTATAAATTCAGTTCATATTGTTACTGTATTTTTCAGAGACATATTTCCTGAATTCATTTCTGAAAGAGAGCCTAATAAAGGATTTTTCATAAAACATACAAAATTAATTGTAATAGGAACAAATTGTTTTGATAGATATAAAGAAGTAAATTATTTTAAATGATATATACGAGAGTATTTTTTTTGCAAAAGATATTTTGAATTTAATTTATTAGGTATCTGATGATTCTGTTCATTTTATATAAAGATTGTTATGTGCTTCTTTTTATATTTTGTAGTAAAAAATTTAAATGCATAGTAGGTAACAAAAGAAATAACACTATGGATGCCAAATTATTTTTTAGAGTATAGATATTAAATAATTCGATATTTAATAATTATATTTAATAAATGATTAATTATAATAATTATAATAATTCTGATTAATTATTTGGCGGTTTTATCATTTATTTGATATCAGTATCAGCGACCTTCACCTTATATCGAGTATATGTCGATATAAAATAAATAGTTAGATATTATTTTCTTAAATCAGAAAGTTATCCAAATTACTCTCTTTTAAAATATATGAAGATAATGATGGAAATGGTATAACATTTAGAATACTTAAAGCAAAGTACATTAGTTTTTTTTTAAATTGCACAATTCATCAATAAAAGAAAAAATAAATAGATGTCAGAAGCTTAATTTAATGCGTTAAAAATATGATAAAATTTTTAAAAAATTTAATTTCTTTTGTAATGAACGATCTTTTGTAATCTCTCACGTTAATAATACAAGTTTACATCGCTATATATAATTCATAGGAATCTTGTACTTTTAATCTATTTTGGTATCTATAATGGCATATTGCTACTGATAAGATCATCAGAACATAATAATAATAATATGTTTTTGTGGCAATCGATTTTGCTCTAGATATTGTTATGAACGAAGCATGATTTCAGCAAATAAGTACCTAATTCTACAATAAATAATTGAAAACGCAAGTGCCGAAAGCGAATTGAGATGTAAAGCAGCCCATGTAATTGTGAAAAATAAACTCAAGCAACTATCATAATTTTAATAAATCGAAAAATGGATTCAAATCAAATGCATGGAGAACATCAAACTTGGAAATTGATGATACATTTTCTCTGTTTCCACTAACATTTTTTCCAACACTTTTTGGCACTTTCCTCTTGCATTTTCAATTTAATGTGAATAACAACTTACTTGAACCATTTAACTATCTTGCATACACCCATGTTGCACGTGATTTCGCACTGCTAAATTTTGACAGGTTGAATGATGTCGCGTAGTGCTGATGAAGCACTACGAAACTCGACTGAAACGTGCGAGAGTGCCGCGCGCGATCCTCTCCCTCCTCACGAACTGCGAAACCGCGGTGGTAATATGTACTGACGATACTTTAGTTCTGATAGTTGCGATGGGCGTAGTTTTAGGCACGACTCGCCGATCGTTCCCACTCCGTTCTTTCATCCTGTAGCTTTCGATTGACTGACTGATTGCACTATGCCAAAAAACAGCGATAAACAAAAGGAAGTATTAAAGTACTGATTTAAAGTTGGAAAATCTGATTCATTCAAGCATCTACAAAAACTCATAATCAGAAAGAAGTCAATTTTTTAATATTCATATGAAGGACAGTTTTGTTGAAGTATCTAAAAATTCAAGAGATAGATACAGATCTAAAAATTCTATTTGGATCATTAAAATAATTATGTATAGGACGTTTAAACTGGTTGCTAGAATGTTATAATTTTTTGCAGTATTGTTAACATTTAAGTGTCCTACATAATTATTTTGATGTTTCAATAAAGTTATTTTCACATTTTTATCTAGCTAAATTTTTAAATATCTTAACAAAACCACTCTTTCCATATATGTATATAAAAATTGCGTTATAACTTTAAATATTTAAAAGAATTGAATTATATCCAAATTTATTTATGAATTTACATCATACATGTGATGGGACATATTGAACATAAAATAACATATTTTGTTGTTATAATATTTTTCTTTTATTTAGAAATCTCAAAAAATTATTACAAACCTATATTAAATAATTAATACTGTGTGATAACAAAGATATTTTAACCATTATGAATAGGAACATTTAGCTGATAAAAGAATTTTGTGCAATTACATGGTATTTTCGTGATAACTTAAGACTGCTGGAAAGCTGAATTCTTAGACAGTAATTACACAATTCTGAAACTAGCCGGCTTTGTACGGAATCTCCGTGCGTAACGAAGTGGTCTGATATCGCGTTCCGAGTCTGCGCCTTGGCACGCCTTTTTTCGTCGGGTTGGTTCACGAGAGCATACCGGTACCGGTACAATCGGTGCGATGACTGATAACGAACAATTGCGACGCACAGTCGGCAGCACAAACATAAAATTAGACCATCGCATGTAGGATGAATTGTATTTTGTAACATGAAAGTAAGGATACGAAAGGAAATTCTTAATTTGCTATTTATATGTTTTATGAATAAAGGAAAAAAAATTTACTCTTGTTTAACTAAAAATTTTTTTTTCTTGGCTGGCTGAGTAGGATGTGAGCCTCTCTATATGTTTATAACAATCCATTCCGAGAATCAAATGTGCAGGATTTATTCCCTATTTTATACGTTCTAATATTTGAATAATTTCGATTTTTGCGCTATATTCCTTGAGATATTTGTAGAAACATTAATATTTGTTTTTAACTCATTTGCAACAAAATTGCAAAATTAATTTATGATTTTTAATAATTAATACTAAAAGCAATTATATATATCTTATTATATTTAAATAATGATTTATTTAATGTAACAAAACATTTCTATAAACAAAATAAATATTTAAGATAAAAGATTAGATTAAAAAATATATTTCTTTAGTTTTCATAAGCAAATTAATTGCTATGCAGATTTTCATGTTTTGTAAGAACTTTTTAAATTAACTGCTTCAAATATATCATTCTCGAATTTATAAATCATTATTAATTTAACAAAACGAATTAGCATTATAATGGTGTCAGTATGCAAAAAATATAATGCGAATTTTTAATTATTTAAGTGACTTCAAACTATCAATATTTCAAAGTATCAATATTTATGTTCTAACAGAGTCTTCAAAGTATCAATATTTATGTTCTAACAGAGATTCATGTTTTTCGCCGAAAAATATTTTTCTTCGTAACATGTTACTTATAAATTATGTCACATAATTGAATTTCTTCTACACTAAGAAACTTCTACACTAAGAAATTTAGTTGAATCAATCAAGGATTTATTATATTTGTCTATATTCAAACAAGAAATTAATTGATTCAACTAAATGGTTTCTCAGTGTACGTATTCATTTTTTATATATCTTATATAATGTTTATATTAGGACTATAAATATATCCAAATATTGTAATACTCGAATTATTTGAAACAATTATTACTATATAATAGTAACTATTAAACTTACTAATAGTAACTATTAAAATTATTACTAGTACTCAAGAGTATTATAACTTTTTACATAATATAAAGTGAGTACTATTATTTTCATTTGCATCTTCACATTTTTATGTATTTCATCATGATTCTTTCTTCAAGGTGCTTTCATTTCTTGTTTCACGCAGAATTTGAAAGTCTCCCAACCCTCATTTCGTTGTTGAGACTACAAAAGATCGAGTTATTTTGCATTAATCAACAGTGATTATTACATTTCTATTGTATTTTAAATTATCTGAAAATATTATAGTATGTGAGCCTGAGAAATGACAACCATTTGTACAGATCTCTTCTGTTTTGTAGCAAGCGTTATTTTGATGGCTTCATTTCACATGAGATATACACATTTTCTAAAATAGTTCTTCGAAAGAGAGATACTATATTTCCAATGTATAAATTCGCGAAGCTTTACCTTAAAACCTCTGTGCAGTCGATCTTTCATAATTGCTATGAATTCTTTATAAGACAATTGGCCGTCTCCATCCACATCGAATAGCGCGAAGACTGTATCGATTATGTGAGTCGAAAGCATTGTTCCTGTGCATATCTTTACTGCGCGTTGAAATTCATCTAGAAAAAGGGATAATATTTTAAAAATGTAACAAAAGTCATTACGTTTGAAACAATTTACATTTAAGAGAAATAAAATCGATTAATTTAAAATTGTAATAAATACTTTGATGTATAATAAATTAGTATTGATTAAGATTTTTATTATTAATTCTTTACCTTTGGATATAGGATGATCAGCCAATGTATACATTCGCATTGCTATCGAAAAATCATCCAGATTGTTCAGAAATTGATAGAAACGTCGGAATTCCTCGAATGTGATACCAATATGTAAGTCTGCACGATCTAACATTCTGTCCAAATACTTATCGTATCTGTGAATTTAATTGCTTCTAACTTTTAAATTAATTAGGAGATACATTTAGCATGTGAATTGAAAAATATTCAAATTGAAAAATTTGGATGTCATTTATCTTGGTTCAATTCAAAACAAAAATACATAAGACAGTTTATAATAAAATACATATGTATGTAAGACATGTAATTTGAATATCTTGCTTATATCTTCTAATTTTTAAAATGTTAATAGTTCATCGTTTCTCATAATTATTAAAATATTATGTTGAGAAGCTTTTATAATTATTCAACTTACTCGTTAGGTTCGAGGTACGTGTATCGTAACAAAATTTTAGCGAAATCCAATTCGTTAATTGTGTTGTGTCCCTTGCTGAATTCGTGAAATTCCAATTCTAATACTTCATGTTGTAAATTCTCCATGAAGTATTTAAAATCATCGTATCTTAATTCATTGGTACCATCTTTGCCGAAAAAATGTATCATCAAAGTAGTATCCACAGCGTGACGTCGTTGCAAACCCTATGTACATTACAAAGTAAATACTAAAATAAATACTCATATTAAAAACTCCTGTTGACTTAAATATAATTATCTGTCTGGATACATTTATTATAAAAATTAAATGAAAGCCTTAAATCTTTTTATTACAAGAAATTAATTGACGTTTTCGTTAGACTATTTAAACGTTGGTTATTGTTGATTTTTTTCTAGCTAGATTAATGGATTCTGTTATTGATTTTTATTTATTTTAACTTCTTACTTTAAAAATATGTAAATAATGTCACAATACCTGATCGTCATCGATGAATTGACCTTGAATTTCTTCTGGTGTTCTCTGACGTTCTTGTAATTGTTCTAATTCCTCTTTGGTTTCGCATCCATGACGGCCCCTCCAAGCGTGACTGAATATCTTCTCCATCTGTACCAAAGATGAAAGTGTGAAAGGAAACAATTATTATTGCGACAGATCGACGTGATGTTGAACACACTTTTTACTAATAGACACATGTGCCGGGATTACATGATACAAAGGCAAAATGATGGCAGTATTCCGGCGTCCAGTATTAATATATCTGAAATAAGTGTCAAATAGTGTTAGAGCAGCAATTATTGACATATTAGAGCACAGGTATTTTCGATGGAACTGATAAGCTGTATATTAATGATCGAATATGGATTAGTAAAATTTGAAACAGATTAGTGATGATGATTGTATATACATTTGACTGTACTGGATCTGCGTGTATATCCATAAAGATAGATTAATATACATATATTTTAATATATTGTTTATATCTTAGAATAGTTAAAAAATTGTATATAGTAATAATATAATATAGATTGCAATTGGTTTATTAAATGGTTTTAATAAATTTGATGTTATTGGTAGGTTATGGTAAGATATGAAGTTATTTTATACAATTTTTGTTGTTATTATATGTGAAATAATATAAACGTAAAGATATAACATATAGGAAGTATTAGAAAGCCGTACAATATTAAAATTAAAATATTAAATATTACATAAAAAATGTTTTGCAAAAAGAAATAATATATTAGATGAATATTAAACACAATACGTATTGATTTGCAGCATTTTACATATTTGCAAACTTACATAAGAATTTGTGACGATTTCATTTGATTTATTCGGATGAGTTTTGCGAAGTTTTGCCTTGCCTAGATTCTCTTCGCAGGGAGTAATTATGGCACGTAACTAATTTGTTAAAATAAATAAAAGAAGCATTAGCTTTGATCAAAAAAATATATTATGAAATTAATAAAAATAAAATTAATTGAAATTATAGCAAAAGTAATTTATAATAAAAAATAGTAATTATAAATGATGGTAAATAATAAATAAATTAAAAAAATATAATACATATATTAATTAACATATGATACATTTTTCTTTGAAATGTAACATTCCAAAACTTTATTAAATTAAAAGATTTTGAAAAAGAAGTTTCTTATTTTAGCAATATAAGTATTTTGAAGAAATCAATTAATATTTATAATAAATGCATTGTTAAATATGCATATATATATATATATATATATATATATAATATATTTTTAAAAGACTTCAAAAGATAAATAGCTCAAGGCAGTAAATGGAATAGTAAATTATACAACCGTTAAATGAATTTCAGCTGAAAGAGATATAACGGCATCCTAATATTGATTTTCTAAACATTAGTCAACTTCATCATCGACTTCTGACATCGTTCTGATTGAGGAAAAGTTTTATGAAACTTTTCTAAAACTCACTGCACGTTTTGTTGGTTCGTCAAGGTCGCGTTCTTTCAAGCTACCGCCGAGTAAACGACGAATCTGTGAGAGTAACAAAAAATGTTGATGCTAATTAATCGATAATTAATATAACAGTTTTGTAGTGACAGCAGTTTTTTCTTGGTACATCCGTCCTCTAAATGTTCCCGTTAGCTCATATAAACTAGAGTTCAGTGAAATTCCATTCGATGACCTTGCACATCTTATAATTTTGAAAAGATTCGTAATATTTGAAGATGTAAATATATATTTGAGGATATATTTTTCTTCTATTATTCCAGTATTGATTCCTAAATATGTTTATTTATATGATATTTCAAATATCATCAATATATATTAGATATAGGAAAAAGTTTGTGGCATTTTTCCCGTTACATCTAACGAGAAAAACGCCATGAACTTTTTCCCATATATATATATATATATATATATATATATATATATATATATACATTAAATAATAAATTTGCATATATTGCAGATTTGCTAATCTATCGATTTTCTAATTTGGATATATATTATTAAATAAGAAAAGATAGCAAATAAAATATAATCAAACAAATAATGCTAATGAAAAAAATATATTCAGAATATAATGTGCAATGTTATCGTTTAAATAATTTTATTTTTGCTCATCGGAAATAAATCCTACATTGATTTAATAGCTTGTAAAAAAAATATTCATGTTTTATTTTGTTGCTATTAAAAAGAAGCAAACGTAAGTTTTATTTCGTAAAATAGAATAGAAACAATTAATGAATAGTTTTTATTAATAGTTCTAACGATGTGTTTGCGCAATTACTGAAAACGTGATCGCATGCGATGCAACTATCTTACCACAAGAAATTCAGTTTTGTCGACTCTCTCGTTTCCATCGGTATCGAACATATTGAAGGCGATTTGGAAACCAGTTTTCGGCTCTGTAACGAGATCAGTTATCGCCGTAAATTTATAGCCGTAAATTTATATTAAATTAAGATGCTCAACATTAACAAAACATTTTTATAGCGGATGATATTTATATCTAACAAATTTTAAATTTTTTATGCACGAAATGTGTGTGCAGCTTTCTAGATAAAACACAATATATTTTTATCTAAGAATTCTTTTGAACAATTTGTGAGACTTTTAAATAAAAAAAAATTATTAACGCATAAAAAGTTCAAATCATAACTGAATAAAAATTGGAATAATTAAATATTTAGGCTACACATGAATAATGTGCAATGTTTTCATTTAATTCTATTAAATAACATTTATTTTAATCCTAAAATTGTCCCTTTAAAATTAATTAATTGTATGTAAATATCGTAAGTTTTTAAAAATATGTGATTTAATTTTTGTTGAAAACAAATTTATTCCAAATTTGTCAAAAAATTCGCGGATAAAAGAAAGAGTGACCAAAATATAGGACGATATTTTTTATGAATTTTGAGTAGTGCTTTTATATAACAATGTACACTATTATTTAATATGTATGTTCGAGTACTATTAAAATTGTCACACAATGATTTGTGCCATTAAATAAATTGAACGTTCTGTGTAGATTACAGTTTCCCCAAGTATACGTAAACGGCCATTGTTTTTATGTGAAAAAGATGAATGCGGCATCACATTAGCTGATTTTTTTTCTTCCATAACATGGTTTGTGTATCCAACATTGCGATCAATAATTGCGTTTCATTTAAGCGTTTTGTGCGTTTAACTCGCAATTTGTCTTGTGAATATATCGAAAGCTATCGGCGGAAAACTTACTTACTTGTCAGGATGGATAGAAGAAACAGGTACTCCGTGTAAGAAATAATTCCTGAAAGTAAAAACGCAAGCAATTCAGAATCGTGAAACCGTGTGATTAGCAAACTATTAAAAAATTTTACGTTTAGCTAAAATAACTGTGTATTGTATCTATTATTTGATATTTCATTACATATTGTATTATTTCATATATTAATATTTTATATATTATATTATTCATAAATTAGAAACAGAGGAGATTATCAATTTTATCCTCACTTTTAAAATTATAAAAAATTTTTATTGTCGCATCAAGTGATTTCGTATATTTCGCGCACACGTCAATATTGATTTTGCAGAAATGATATTTATTGTCTTTTTAAATAGTGTATATTTATATCGAATTAATAACAAATTCAAAATTTCTATATTTAATTTCATGATTAGATATTTTTCCCGTAATACTAGATCGAGACGTTATAAAAATCTAGACGAGTCGAAAAGCAAATCGTTATATTCCACATGATTTTATCTCGATGTCTCATAAATTCTCGTAATTTCGACGAATTCTTCCTAATTTTCCCGCGCTAATCCGCATTTAAGGATAACGAGAGGTCTGCAGTATTAAACGCGTTTACGACATTTAGAAGTAGAATATGTCAAATACGTTAGACACGCCTCACGAGATTTCAGGTATTCTTTGAGAGAACCATCGCCTTTGGGGAGGATCAATAATTTAAAATTTAATAGCAAAAGCGAGACCCGCGGACGCATCTAAATTCTGATTTTAAACATACTCCCTTGCGGCATAGTTTAGCTTGTATGTAACATAACAAGAAGGCTATTTTACAGATCGTAGCCATCGTATAAAATTTGTAGTTTCGAAAGCAGAAAATAATTCCGTTGTTAGAAAATTAACAATCAAAGGAAAATAAAGAAATCAGAGTCAATTTATTGATTCAATGATCTCCATGTATATAAATCTGTTATTTTATTTTATTAATATTAAATATGTTTGTTATCAGCAATTTAGATTAATATAAGTATTAAAACAAATTTAATTAGTATAAATATGTA
>Ga0157363_1005897_pt1 | contig 11493 bp, 7 predicted proteins | sample AttsexASBM1_FD_111477 | JGI IMG/M metagenome (GOLD analysis project Ga0157363, IMG submission 111477) | Fungus gardens microbial communities from leaf cutter ant in Ribeirão Preto, State of São Paulo, Brazil - Atta sexdens ASBM1 | ecosystem: Host-associated > Fungi > Mycelium > Unclassified ...
AGAGAGAGAGAGAGAGAGAGAGAGAGGGGGGAGGAGGAGAACTTGATAGGTGGAAACCTAGAGACTCACTTCAATCGATCGCGATCGCGATCGGTTGATCGGTCAGCTGATCGAGAACGGAAGCAATGATTTTCCCGGCGTCCTCCAAACCCGCAACTTGTCACGTCAGTCTACACGGGAACGAAAGCAAGCCGATTATTATCGCTAATTGCTTAATTCTAGCGTTGGGCTCGGAATGCCACGTAATTTCGTCGCGAAAAAAGAACCGGCGAGAATTTGCGATTATCAGTCGCAGCAAGTAGGAATATACAATTCGTGTTCGATATAATCCGGAAGACTGCAATTGCGTCCGTTATTGAGAAACAATACTATAAAAATCGGAAACGATCTGCAATCCGCGTTCTGCTTAATTTAATTCACCTTTGGCGCAATTCGCTCCTGAGAACGATGAGAAAGATATGCTATCAACATCTGTTTAAGTAGAAGGAAAAATATACCGACGTAATCTGAAAAAAAACGACTGTAATTGTTACCAATTTCTCTCCGCCTTTCACCTAATTTGATTTATCTCGCGCTGAATACTGAATTTAAGATTGCGATGGAATTGCGAAAATTATTCGCGGTGCGAATCGAATCGCTTGCTATTACACTTGAATTAATCCGATACGCACGTTAAAGTTGCTCGAACAATCCATTTCGGAACAAAATGCGAGTATGGCGCGTTATTGGTTAAAATTCGTCCTTTATTCCAGCACAATACGTCCTCGTTTTCGTATCATAAGGTGATAAGGCGTCGCAAAGAACCGAATAAAGTACTGAATTAATATGTCCGATATCTCATTGGCGTTTCTCATATTTGCTGTCCAATTTTCTGCGGGCTGCTTTCCAACTTAATAAAACTGAAATCTTGATTTCCAATATATATTAAATTAAAGACATTTAAGCGCATTATTATTGAAAATATTTTGACAAAAAAGAAATTAAATGTATTTGCCTTTTCCTAAGATGTGTAATGGTAGATGTTATTTGGGACAGTTATATTTTGTAGAAATAATTTTGGGCAATATTGACATATGATAAATTATTTTTCAGCCATCACTGGAATATTTCCACTTTGCGGTCTCTCTCTCTCTCTCTCTCTCTCTCTCTCTCGCTCTCTATTTATACAGATAAAATTTGCACTTATCCAAGAAAAACGACATAAAAGTGATTCTTGTCTGGTAGCGCGCGAACATGTCGCGTCTAGAATGCGAAATTCTCTGAACTGGAGAACTGAAAAAGGCTGTGAACAATAATTCACCGTCATGGCAGTATGAAGATATCACTCGGCGAGCGGAATATCTTAAAGGGTAGCAGGAAGAAGAAGCGGGGTAAAAGGTTGTGTCTCAAGACGCGATCATGGACGACTTGCGATGAACGTCTACCGACGACGAAGCTCGTCGTTATGCTCGTCGTCGTTGTCGTCATCCTCGTCAACGTCGTCGAGAAGATTCGCGACAAAGCCAGTTCGAGAGAACGAGCTCGTGCGCGTCATATACAATACAATCGCTATTTGCAGACGGCGTTAATTTGTGACCGAAACGAACAAGTTACAGTGCGACGTCGTGACGATGTCGAGCTGTCACCTAGACGTACGAGCAATGGACCGACCGCCTTGACATGGAAGATATTTCCGGAAATGGTGCGAGAAAGAGACAAACGGATTTTTACTTTTTTATAGTGAACTAAGTGAACCCGGTTAGTCTCTTTCTCTTTCTGAAATAAATTATTTCGCTCTTCTCTTATTAAGCAAATTTAGTTGAGTTAATTCCTTCGAGCATTATCAATATTATATACTGCTGTGAAATAAAGTACCTAACAAACGTCGTATGTATATAAAAATTCATACGACTGCTTAAGTGCTGAATTATGTTGCGCGCGTTGGTCTCGAGCAAAAATTGAATAATGCATCCTAAGGTTAATATACGAATTTGTCCTGTCATGGGGATTAATGCAAGACGGGAGAATTCCGACGTACGTATGGAAATGACGTTTTTGCGTAAACAGCGCGGAGCCGCTTCGGTTTCGCGCAGCTGTAACCGGCTCGGCAGGCCGAAGAACCGAGGGAAATTTAGCAAAGCCTGACAAACGACCGCCATTTATAAGTAGATAGGTCAAGGCGAGCGCTTAAGCATCTCAGTATAAATTGCGAAAAAAAAAACGCAGAGGGAGGAGGCGGCAGAGGCGGGGGAGGTAAAAAAGACAAGACATGTCGTATTCGCCTGCTCTGCAATACTTGTGCGCGATTATTTCTGGGTGAAAATATAAATTGGTAGAATACATCGCGAGCCGGCGGATCACTGAGAGAATTCAGAAAATTGCCGAGTGATGAAGATGCCGCCGTCGGCGAATTTTGCGAGCCGACGAAATAAACACCAATAATCCGACAGCATTGGTCCTTTGTTCCTCTCTTTCTCTTTTCCACTTCTCTTGTGATCTTCTCTTGTAACATTTTGCTTCGATCTTCGTTATACTACGCAGCTGGAGTTGACATCAATTCACAAAATCAATAATGTATCGTACGAAAAAAATATCAGAGACGTAAAAAATATCTCACTCGGCTATTAATTTCTCGTGCGAGCAATGCAATGGAAAAAAATCTTTCACTATGTGAAAGATTTTCGAGGGAAAATAAAATTCGCCTTTGGTATCCTCCAGGGTTATCACTTTCGACATGTAACTTTACCAAATAAATTTTCACATAATGCTATTTTTATTGAGAGAGTGTTATTTTCACATTTAATTTATGTACTCTTTTAATTTAATCCGTTGACAAGAAAATAGAGTCGTTGGTATCATCAAGATTTCGCAGAGAAAAAGGCGAGACTCTCGATACCGTTTGACGACGGAGCAAACTCACTTCGAAATCGGCAAGTATATTCGCGAGCTCTTCACGTCAGCCATAATGTTTTATTTCGAAACAAACTTTTGCGTCGAAATTTTCATTTGACATTTAGTGTCGGCATAAAAATAAAACTCGTTCACCAAGGGGGAGGACCGCCTGGCGTCAAATATAATCGAGATAGATTGATTATTATTTAACGCGCCAAATGACAATTTACAATTTATAATAAAAAATTTTGGCCAAACATCGATAAGCATCAATACTAAACTATTTAAGAATGCTTTTGCTATATTAATATCATATGGAAAGAGAAAGGGAAAAGTGTCGCCAGTATTTTAAATGAAAATAAGAAAAAAATAAAGAAACGCTCTTGTATGTGTATCTCTATATCTACTTTTTTATAATCAATATTAATGTTTAAAAAAACATTGCGATATCTTTTATTTATGTATAGAAGATATTATTCCCATTTCAGTCAGTCAAGTTATTTCTATTTCAAATTTGATTTCGTTTAGCATTTAACGTCCATTTCACATTTAAAATTTTCTTTTCTCTACTACTTTTCTCGCATACGATTACGCGATACATGAAGTATAATTATTACACGACGGTAATTAGTTTCCTTAGAAATTCAATTATCGCAAGCACATGGTATAAAATCAGATAGAATTCTCGTAAGCTCGCGCCTTGCTATCTTTCGTATCGCTTCTTTCTTCCTTCTCTCTTTTCTCATTATGTTAGAATAGAAAATTCAACGATATAAATCGTGGTAGTGCAAAACGTGCAGTTAACTCTTACATGGTCACGCTATTACCGTAATTCTAGTAAGACAAAACGTTCCTTCGTAATGACAATTATATTGTACAATTACTTTGTAATATAAATATAGAGAGTTCTCCTTTTTCAGTTAAAAATATAAAACAAACAAACTTTACACACACTTTTTCCTATTGCAAGTTGGTGAATTTAAACGTCTGCAGCATCTTTTAATTTTTGTGAGAATATCACAATATATTACAAAAGTATAAGGCATAATAAGCATGGCACAACGCGAGAGAGATATGATTTCTGAGACACTGCTTGAGTAAAACTACTCGACGTTTGATTAAACGTTTGACAGGTTTATGGTTGCATTTGAATGGTCGCATCCTTACTACGAAGTACATATTTTTGGAAAACGGAATTAGGCTCGTATCGAGCGGCGTCCACCATATAACTCTAAATCGCGGGAATCGAGCCGAGTTAGGCCCATTTATCTCGCGCATGAATATGCCTAACGACTGTCCAGACGAAAAAAGGAAAAAACGGTAGCGACGCAGCGCGCACGGCCAATAGGGAACGGCGAGAAATCGATACGACTTTAATCCGTAGGCTAAAGGCCGATATCCGCAATCGGGAGAGCGAAAGTGATTGATGGATGCCCATAAATACATAATCACGGTTCATTCGACGGCGGTACAGCGCCGACGGACGACGAAAAATCGGATCCTCGTCGTCGAAGAGCCGTCCGCCATTCTCGCGGTTGGAATTTTTAATCCTAAACGCGCTATCGCGTTATACCTACGGATACAAATTTTCCTCAACCGAAACGTACACGCCACTCATGCGAAATGCATTCATTGCACCTTTCATTCAGCTCCTAGATGCTACATACTTTTCATTCCTCACTCTAACTGTAACGAGAACGAGATTTGGAAGGATCAAAAAAATGCGAAATATATAGAGACACGTAAAAATAAATAGCAGATTAAAAAAAAAACAAGTAGAAATGGAGACGGTCTACGATATTGAAGTTTATTCCTAACTAACGAACAGAAATTTAAAGTTTGCAAATGATCACATTTCTCATTAAAATAAATATCGATAGACCTTTAAAACAATACAAAAATAAATAAAATTAAAAGTTGATAAAATTACTGCCAGTAATAGCAAATAAATTTAATATTTGTATGCATCTGCGACCATTTGAATTTACGATACCTGTCATCGGTAGTAAACAGATAAAAATTTGCAGATACTCGCTGTTGTTCCTTCGGCAGTCGCGCGCATTTAGCAAAGTACTTATCGTATTTCGTAAATATTTTGCAACCTGCGACGGAGCGTTAAGTCATTGCAAAAATTCACCTGTCAAGGACCGAGCTTTGCTATAGACGTCGCTTTCTCCGATCTAAAGAATTCTCCGTGTTGCACGCAAAAGAGTTTGCGATCCATCGAAACAGACACGCACGCACGTTTCGGCAATTTTGCAAGCGCAACCAGGACTGAACGACGAGACGAAGCGGAATTGAGCGGTAAAAAGCGCGTGTTGAATCGTTCTGCACGATCCGACTGCGATTAAGACACCGACGGTACCAGACGCAAACATATTATTTGCCTGAAATTGTCAATATTCATTATATCCGGTTTACTGAGAACTATTTTTGCAGCGAAACACAATTAACACCTTGTGGATGTATCACCAATATGTATTTTTGGCAAAGAAGACATGAAAATTGATGTAAGAAACATTTCTTTCGCGTATTTATAGCGAAAAATGTATCTAACGTAAAAAAATGGAGAAAACTAAAATTATACGATTTTAATTCTTGTTTATATATTAGCAAGAATGAGTCAGCTGTATGGAAGCAAAAGTATGCGAAAAGAATTTATCGTTATCTCATTAAAAGTTGGGCAACAAAAGAGATTGGAGTCGAAAAAAGTTGCATACGAATCACATCACAATACCGCACGCGTAAAGCATGTAAACATGCGAGTTATCGGCGTGCGAGAAGCACTGCTTTTGCATGGATTCAGTTATCGGAATCAATACGGTCTGTTTAACACTACACACTGAATGATCGAAAAGTGTCAATGCAATCGAATTTCATCCGCAATTCCTTCACTTCGAATCTCGAAACGAGTTTACATCAAGTATTCTGAATTTACACGAAACGAAAATATGCCGAGCATCGACACACAACTCAAAACGTAGATACACATATATTTTTTTAGAATAATTGTACATTTCAAACATTTATCAAGAATGTCAATTTGTAAAAACTGTAATACTTAAAGTATTAGATATAAAACTAAAAGTAATATAGAGTTGTTTTTTTTAAAGAGACACATATTAACATTGCGGTTAATGAAAACTGCACGGATATACTTTGATCTACAGCAGTCTACTTTGAAAATATAATTTGCTACTTGCTCGGTATAATACGAAAGATAAAAAATTCTTCGAATGTCATGATACACCTATATCTACATATATCAAAAGCAAAAAATAAAACTTTCTTCGCGCATTATTATTTTAGTGTTACAATAATCGGATTTACGTAACTTTAAGATATTTATTAAGCACGTATCAAACTGAAAAACACATTGAGAAAGAAACTTGTTACATCCGACGGCCAGAAACATAATTTTGTAACCATGAAGAATATAACGATCAACACGCAAATCATACGTAAATATAATATTTATTACAACAAATCTTAAAAAATTACTTGTAATAGTTTATGTATCAAAGTATAGGCATTTACATTTTTTTATATTAGACATACATTAAATAATAAGTAAGTCACGCATTAGAACACGCAGGTATAAATTTTTGACAGATTTGTTGCGAATGTAAAAGGCTATAACAAGGCTATTGTCCCGCAATTCGTTACATTTGACCGCTGAATTGAACAAGAAACCGCCAGTGAAGCGAGAACTGATTAATTCTTCGAAAAAGAATCTAAATTTTGCGGTCTCTGTGACGCGGTAAATTTTAAATTCAACATTTAGATAAATATGACATTATCAACATTAAAGTATTAGATGTAAAAGTAAGAGTATAGAGCTTTGATATAAAATTAAAGTAGATTTTAATAAGTAGAAAGAAGAATATTTGGAAAACCGAAAATTTCATAAAACGAAAATGAATAATAATTTGCACTATTATTATTATTATTATTATATTATATGATACGAACGCTATATATTAAAGAGTTACTACAGATTTATTGAAACATTCATTAAGTTCGTGTCACTCCGGGCGTTTAAATTGTAAAAAGAAGATTTCAATGATACTTAATTGAATTATCATAGACAATAATCTATTACCGGAATAATATTGCAATTATTTATCACGTTAGTGCAGAATAATGAAGAAATAATGCGCCTAACTTTTGACACATTAGAAATGTTTACGAGATACAGTGAATGGAAACGCATTTCGGAGCGTAGCGATGCCTTTCATCATTGAAAACAATAACGGAATGTCAACTTACCGTTTGTTTTAATTAAGCGTTCGTAACGTCATATGCATTTGTCATCACGCAATCTGTGAGTGAATGAAAATTATGAAGTTCTGCGCGCCTATCTTCTAAAATCTAACGAAACGCTTTCCATTCGAAACAGGCGTTAATAAATTTGTATGTGAAACGCGAGATTATTCGGATAAGGATATTCGGAAACGATATGAGATATCGAAGTGAATACTCAGCCTATGATTGCGTGAGTGTGCCTGAAATCAGTGAAGATTCTTCGCGGCGCGGCGAAGTTCCGAAACAGTTTCGTAACGGGCGTAAATATTCAACAGACGATTCCTATTCGGATCCTCTTGGATGCCATACAACTGTTTAGGAGTGTAGAAGTCGGTGGTGAACCGACGAGCGTGAAGCGTCGTCGTCGCGACTCACAATCGAGGCCGGAGGAAATTTACTCCCCGGTATTGTGCTATGATTATCGGACGTAATTACGCCGCGGTCAAAGTCGTTCGATTACGATGTGTGTAATCGACACGTAAACATGAAACGAGCCTGCAAGCCCCTCTCTCTCTCTCTCTCTCTCTCTCTCTCTCACTCTTCTTTCTCTCTCGTTCTCTCGCATCCTTCGCGAATCAGCGATATCGATGACACGGGTGCGCGCGAATCGTTCGAATTTCGCACGTGAATAAGAAGCTCGCTCTCGGCAAGCCCGAAAGCAGCCCTTTTGTGCGACTGTTCGTTTCTCTTTCTTCGGCCGCCGCAACGCGTTGTAAGCGACGAGGTACAATGTTACAAAGCACCGAGGCGGCCAACATGTAAATTCCCTTTCGACACGGCGACGAAACTCAATTCAAATCCACCAGCCGCGGACTCGCGTGCGTTCAAGTCTAAGAAGATGGAACCTGCCGACTCTCTTTCGAGGCGCGATACAGTGCGAAAGAAAAAGAGGAATGCTGTGTTTTATAAATTCACGCGCCGCGATGAATTCCTAGAATTCTCTCAGAAATGAAATCGCGTCGTGGATAAAAACGTGGCAGCGGGAGCTCCACGAAAATTAGATGTTGTCTGTCTGCGAGTGGCGCGATCGCATTCAGAAATGATGGACAATCAATCACTTTCGCGTAATGAGAAACTTTTTCCTCGTATCACCCTCATTTTTAAACATGAGATTTAAAAAAGATATAACTTTTCCCCCAACAATATTTCGATATTCTCGTGAAATTTTCATTTAGACATTTTTGGAGTTACTCGGTAAAAATACTCGCGTGAAAGAACGATCTTAGGGATCTTAGCTCACGATGGATTTTCGTTAATAACGATGTGTTACATCGTTCTAAGAAAGACGGGGATGTATTTTTGACAAGCCGATTCGAAGCTGGATCATCCTCGAAGATTCCGATTAAACGCGTTCATTCTCTACATCATCTCTAGCGAGAAAAAGATGTATGATGGAAAAGATGAGTGGAAACATACCCTTGGCTGCGCCATGAACGCCCTGGCCGCGCCGGGGAACTCTGCGTGCTGAGCCACCGTAGCGGCTGTATTTTCCCACAATGTAAGCAAGCGAGCCTCGACACTTCACTACACTTTCTCGGCACTGTTATAGCGCGCTAAGCTTAAATGCTCGGACGCGCTACGTGACGCTGGGCTTTCACGGTAACGATAAGGTCGTCCGACAGAAAAGGACAAGGGATCACGGTTCCAAATTCCAGACTCGGCCGGCGATCGACGGCACCTCTCTTGTGCCTCTTCTTTTTGAATCGGCCTCAGCCTCGGCCGTCGGACTGCGTCGCCACTCAGTTTGCTCCGGTTCCGCTCTGCTGAAATCCTTCCTTCTCTTTCTCTCTCTCTCTCTCTTTCTCTTCGTGTCTCTCCGCAGATTTCTTCTCACTAGCTGTTTTTCCTTTTGTGTCGTCTCGTCCTCAGTATTTTGGAAAGACTCACCCATACACATATACACACAGAAGGAAGGACGGCGTCGGTCGAAACGAAACGAACGGCAGCCGACGGTGAAATTCAAACTGTCGCGGACGAGCGTCAGCACAGTTCGGCGGTGAGTATCGTTTGCGGTATGATTTTTCCGACGACTACGACTACAACGGCTCGGGCCGAGTACACGTGCTTCCTCATCATCGTTGCGGTTATTACACCACCTCGGACGTCCACACACACACACAAACACACACACACGTGGGTGCTCGGAGCTTCTCTCGTCAATCCCGCATATTGTTAGGAAGGACGAGCGTTCGGTTGCTTGTGCACGGACACGTGACTTGACCTTCGCGCGATATCAACAAGACAAAAGCGATATCAATGTGATATCAACAAGACAATAATATTGGAAGAGAAACACAAGACACACTTAGAGCGCGTTCGCGCGCGAGGTGATCGCGAGATGATCGCGAACGTGCCGCATCGAGACGCAATATTCGCGCTCTGCAAAGTTAACTTTTGTCCCGTTTCACTTTCCTGCTCCCTTCACATCCGCGACGCACGACGACGACGTCCCGCTTCTATTCACTGTTTCCCACACAATCGATCATCACCGATGATGTCACTGACAGAGACAGAGACAGGAACACGTTACATTCTCCAGTTCACGACACCAAGTGAGAGCCACTATGACGCCCGACGACGAAGATGAGGACGACGACGACGGGCGCCACGACGCGAGCACTATGCACCGACGTGTATGCTCGCACCTCGCGGGTGTTTCGTCGCGCGTTTACGGGAGCGATCAGCGAGCGAAGACGCGACGCGAAACGCGTGACGCACACGGTGTGACGGCGGCGTTGCCACGACACGGCGCGGCGCGCGTTGTCTCGTGTGCTCAACTGCTCACTGCTCCGGTCTCGTTACTCCGCGGTTGCCGCCTTTACACCTTTACACGTTGCGCGCCTTTACGGATGCTCGGATTCTAATCTAATCTAACACCGGCCGCGCCGCCGGTATTCTTTCAGAATAATCGCGCACGCACGCACGCACGATGTTACAGAACGCGAGTGCGAGACGTTACGGACGCGAGATGGACGCGACGTGACGCGACGCGACACGACGCGACGCGACGCAACGCGACGTGACGCGTGGCGAGACGAGACGAGACGAGACGAGACGAGACGAGACGAGACGAGACGAGACGAGACGAGACGAGGCGAGGCGAGGTGACGCGACGCGACGCGACGGGCGGTACGCGATATAACCACAGGATCGCGACGCGAGTCGAGAGAGGAGATCGCGCGAGCAAGAGCTGTCCGCGAGACGGCGGGCGACCCTCCTCCCTGACCGTGACTACTACTGCGTGTGGCACTCGTAACTCCGGCGGACAGAAGGTGGTAGGTTCGTAGTGTGTTACACGTAGCGGGCGCGCGGTCGAAGCCAGCCACGGGGATATGCGTGTTTCAGGTTTCCCCCACGAAAAAGCAACCGGGTGTAGATCGCACGGGTAGAGAGAAGAGCGGAGCGAGCGAGCGTGGAGAGCAGCGCCTAGCGCGGTTTTAGATCCTGCGCCGTCCGCAGTCGTTCGCCAACTGTCAATCAGCGCCGTGCTACGCGACGGAGTGGGAGACGCGGAGACACGCCCACCGAGACCGGCCAATGCGTCCACTGTGCCCGCCTATCGGGACCCCGGACCCGGTCGAGAGCAAGCGCGGTCTCAGCGCCCTCGCGGCCAGACTCGGAACCACTGGATCCTCCGCCATCGCTACACCACCACTACCAACGAGACTGCCGACGGCCGATGACGACGACGACGCCGACGACGACGCCGACGCCGACGACGACGTCAGCGACGACGATCGCGATCAAGAGCCCATGGCTACGACTATACGACGGGACAGCGTCATTCGCGAAATACTTCGTCTTTCGCGAGATACGTCGACCGATTCCATCCCATTCCATAGCTCACTCCAAATTCCAGGATCGCTCAACCGAGGCGTTTCCCTCGTATTTGCTTCTCCTTACTCCGAGACTCTTCTCTGATTGAAACAAAAATACCATCATGTTCTGTATTTGATTTCCAATCTCACTGTCAAAAGTATTGTTGATTCTAAAGAAACACATGTAATCAATAATATGTACATGCAATCTAATAATGTTTGATATTCTAATTCAAACATATTAAATCATGTTCCCTTATTGTTATAAAAACTATACGATACATAGAACAGAAAGAGAATAATGACAAACGAGAGTAATTTCGAATAGTTCCGAGTATTAATACGATTGACTGAAGCATTTAATGTGAACGTGCCGTCGGTGATCGACAAACGTCGGTGGGACAAACAGCATAAAAAATTTGACATTGCACTTTCAGAACTGCTCCTATCGTACTGGCGCTCAGCAGATCGAACCGACGGTCACGCGCGCGCGCGCGCG
>Ga0157363_1005898_pt1 | contig 11493 bp, 8 predicted proteins | sample AttsexASBM1_FD_111477 | JGI IMG/M metagenome (GOLD analysis project Ga0157363, IMG submission 111477) | Fungus gardens microbial communities from leaf cutter ant in Ribeirão Preto, State of São Paulo, Brazil - Atta sexdens ASBM1 | ecosystem: Host-associated > Fungi > Mycelium > Unclassified ...
GTCGTCGTCGTCGTCGTCGTCGTCGTCGTCGTCGTCGTCGTCGTCGTCCCTGGTGCACACCACTGTTACAGGTACACACTGCAGCAACTTGCAAGAGACGCATGCAAATGTCCGGGTTCCCATCGTCGTGTCGTCGGGACAACCGCAAACCCCTCGCCGCAAGATGTTACTTGTCCCGTTGAGAAAAGTACGCGATCGCGTCCCGCGGATATTAAGGAAACTTTTTACGAAGGGAAGTTACGAAATGACGTTTACACGCGACGACCCTCTGACTTTTACGAATGTACATTTGGTATTGCTTCCGTGATTTTGGAGCATTATATCACCGCGCATTGAGTTGAAAATTTGACTCTGGAAATGAAATAATATTTAATTTTCATGTCAGCTGACTCTCGATGATAAATCATGTTTCTTTTCACATGTTCTTTATGAAAATAAGTTAGCATCATATATCAAGGAGAAAAATTCGTGTTATTAAAATAAAAAACTTTTTGACTGTATATGTTTTAAGAATTATTGAAAAATTTTATGTCACACATATAAAAAAGTCGTATTACAGAGTTTAATATACATATTTAATCGATAAAATAATAAATCGTGATCGACCATCCTTCCATTCCGTCTTAAAAAATGACGAATTTCTGTAAATAGCTGGATAAATATTGTCACGGAGATATTCTGATAAAATACTTGGCGTCTAAAAATGAAGGATTGTTATGAGAAAAAACGGGGGCGATCGGGAAAAGCGTCAGCCGGTAAAAATAAAGTGGTGCGAAGCGCTGAAAATAAACCGGTTGCACGACGGCGGGTTAATTGCGCGGGAGATTAATCGCATGTTGGAAAACATGGTCTTTCGCTGCTGCCGATCGGCTTTCTCGGACATCTCTCGATAGCTCGCTGTTGTTGCGACACGTCGAGCCGACCCAGCATCGGGTTGAAATATCTTCCGACGTTAAGCAGCTTAAAGACGGTGTGTATAATGCAGATCACCGATCTCTCCGCATCGCATTGTACTCCTAAAGGCAAATGTTTAGCCGGAAGGATGCTGCACGCCATAGCGCCGCTAGGATTTTCTCCCACGCTCGTATTTGTTCGCCCAAAGCACTTCCAAGTTACACGGCTCTTTTAAATCCGCAACGGCGACCGTCTTCAAAGCACGGAACAGCTAACGTAACGAAAATAAACGGAACACGGTGTGCACGTTGAGTGAGTTAATTATGTCGGAGATTAGTTGTTTCTGGGTCTTCTCTCGAGGGATCGAGCGGCCGTTGGCGCGTTAACTGCTTGCCTCGACATCTGCCGTTTTTTGAGATCGAACTGTAGTTGCCAATTAGTATTGAATCTCTGATGTGCGAAGGAAAATATATACTAGGAGCTAATTCTCTGAAAAATTTATCCGGAAGAGCATAACTTATTGCTCGAAAGGAGATAATTTATTTTTTCGCAGGAGGAATCCTTGAGAGTATTTAATTTTTCACTGAGATCGAGAAATGTTTTATATAATACGTGACTTGCAAAGACTTTCTTATTTTTTAATTTAAAACTTTTGTTGTTGGAATCAAAACTTGGTTATTTAATAATCAAATTTTAATACAATTTTAGTACAATTTTTGTAAGTTACATATACAAACATTTTTCTCAGTGTAGGCATGCATATTGAAAATAAATCATTTTTCTAAATAAATCGTCGTCTTTCTTGCATAGAATAATTTGTTTATCTACTGTAAGCATCATAAAGCATACGACGACTGTGAGACGCTCACGGTTTCAAACTTTGCGTATAAAATAAGTGTGTATAACAAACTGCATATATCACTTCAAAGGATCACAAGTGTCACTCGGTCTCTAGCCGCTTTTAGACCACCGTCGCTACCAGGCATGAGCACGACTTGTCATTTTAAGGGAAGGGGGTTAAACAAGCGTTCTCCACCGGGCACAAAATGGATGTCCTAGCTCGCGGATTGTAACCGGGCGCATACAAATGTTCGGATTCGTTCCACGCCATTGCTACGAATGCGCGACGACCGGCGATTGTAAGGCGTTACACGTCGTGAGGTTTCCCGTTTATACGCTCCGCGGGATTTACCACGATCGCAGAAATTCATCCGTGGACACTCGCGACAGGAATACCGGCAAGAATAACTGGACGTCCTTTTTATAAAATATAGCCGCCGTATCTCAAAACTAAGGCATAGCGTCCTAAAGTTCTTCCGAGAAGAAAATTATTTATGGGACATTCTAGGCCATATGAGTAACAGCATCGTAATCCTCAGTCTTAATAATTCAAACCATTGGATTTCAAACGTTAATACGCGAATACATCTATATTTAAACGTCTTTTTATAAAAATAACATATGAGATAAGAATTTTTAAAACCATCACAGAAGGGGACTACGGTTTTCTAAAAATTATAAATTATCGCTCTGCTTAATATAATAATCTTAAAATTGAAGCAAATTGTTGAAAATAGATGGTAAACGTCCATAACGGCGTCGAGAGTAATGAGAAACGGACGAAGCGATCGAGTAGAAAGTTAATTATCTCCACGCTGGAATCCCTTTCTATCGACCTTTCCTAGCTCAATCGCTAGAGATATTAGAACACGCCCGCAATGCAATTACGATAAACTCAACAAAGAATAGAGATAGGTAACTCAATCAGTCGGATACGTCTTGCCTTCGTTAAATCTGTTCAGATATATCTGTTCATCTTTTGACGTGCCTGTATAATATAGAGGAACATTATTCTCCATTGCATATCGCTAAGATCTTTTATTAAGAGCCAATCAAAATCTAAAGTTTCTTCGTTTTTAGCAATTATTTTCCTCATTATTTATATTTTATTAGTTTTTTTATTAGTTTTATAATTGCTTTTTTCTCTCTTATTTTCACACTGATTATTTTGTTTATTCTATTTATTTTGTTTATTTGCTATACTTCTTTATTCTTAAAAATCAAAACGCAATCGTGTTTCCTTAAGTTTACGAGTTTGTTGTTCGTGGGATATGGCTGGACATATGCCAAAATATCCCGTCGACGACGGAACTTCCTACGTCGACTTGACGGATGGTATATATCAAGACAACTACTCGTCAGCTATTATTCACGACCACCCGTAACCTGCAAACAAGAAAGCACATGTCCGTCGTTCCAAACCAGTTTTGGACCTGTCATCCTAACTTATTGTTCTAATGGATTAGAACCAATTTTAAAGCGGTTGATATTGTAACGATATGTTTTTTTTACAAGTTCAGGAGATGATAATTATGATGGGTTTAATTGAATCAGTACATTCACTCCAAATTCAAGTCTATCTTTAATACCTTTATGTGTATGTAAATTAGTTTTTCATGTAAAAATAATACAAAATGATAATAAATACAAAATGAATTTTAGACATTTTAATTTGTAATACACTGTTAAATTTTAAAACTTAAAGTAACTTAGAGCAATGATAACCCAATTTCTTGAGTTAAAAAATTTTTGTTATTTTTAACAAAAGTTTCCATGTGTTAAATTATCTGTTTCTGTAATTGTTTTAAAGTGAACAACGTCCACATTAATATCAAATTTGATCATATTTATTCTTAAGTTAAATTATTTAATTTCATTGCTTCAATTAACAATATATTGAGCTACCTATAGAAACTTAAAAATTTTAATTGGATATAATTTGACACCAACAGTGATTTTAACAATGCTGTTTTTACATTGAGAGAAAAAGAATAGTTTTGGCAATTATAAATTAACAACTTAAATATTTGCAACTAGTTTTAAAAAATTATAAGAACTAAAGTAGTACTAAATATTATAAAACTATACTATAGTACTATAAAAATATAGCGTTCAGTACTACTTGATTGCAAGTATTTAAATTTTAGAGTTGTTAATTTAATACTTGCCAAAACTGTATTTTTCTCTTAGTATATTTTTCTCATATGGAAAATAAAAATCACATACATATTTGAAGTCACTTATCACACACTTGGATTTGCAATATTGTACCAACATCAAATAAATAAAGCATTTAAATGTTTTCCACTATAATAATATTTTTCATAAAAATATCGTGCATTTTAATTTAAGAGGGCTTCTAGCGAAATAAGTTATCGCTAAGAAGGATCATAATAGGAAGATTGTAGAGTCATATATTTGACGAGAGCTTAATCGTAAACGTAAACTTTCTTCCTGTTTCACGCAATGTGGTAACATCCTCTCTCGCGTAGGAAGGAATTGGTGAAACTGTACGATAGTGGCGAGGATGATGGCAGCGGAAGGACCCAGGAAGCTCGACGCTTTATTCCGGATCCCGCTGCGCGTCGTCGATGTCGCGGCAAAGTCATCCGCTTACACGACGATATTGTATTTACTCGCGAAACTAACTGCAAACTAGCACGCGCGCGAAACTTCGTTAGAGAAGGTAGCACGTGCTGCCGTTGCCGTCGCCCGCGAAGCCGCGATACCGCGGACGGCGGGTGCGGAAACTCCATCGCCCGCTGCTCGTCTCCTGGATAATTAAAACTTTCCGCGCGAGTGTAATTCCAACGACGCGCACCCGTTGTTTCGCAACCTCCTTATCGCGCGGGCCGGCCATTTAGAAGCGAGGTGACCTGAAATTGTGATTGTTGTACCTCATACAGTCTCCCTTGTCCCTCGACACTTTTCTGCGATAGTACTGGGTAGTAGAAACCATGTACCATCCCTCGCCGATCATTTTGCCTGAACTTTAGATCCCAGATCGAGTTTCTTTTCGTTTGTTCTCATTAGCTCTGATTAGCGGATGTAGAAAAACCGTTTATTTCTTATATTTATGTTTCTCTTTGTATTTCTTCTTTATACTTCTCTTTATCACACACATATAAGTTTGAATTTATTTGTTTTTGTTGAATTATAATAGTTAATTTTTAAAAGTTCAAAAAAGTTGGGGAGCCAATTGCCTTGATTGTTATTACAGCATAAAAAAAAATGTTTCTGATCACTAATTCTAATTAGCTGAAATTGCTACTATAGCTATGAAATTTGCTAATACAAAAGATTTGTTGCTATAGCTAATATAAGGACGTGACAGTAAAATATTCATGTCTATTACACTCAATTTATTTAGCAACAAGTTAATTGTCATGGTTATCGGATATGTCCATGTAAAAGAAAAAATTGTCTCTACCACAGCTAAATATGCAGAACTATACTTGTTACCAAATTGTTTGCTGCAATGATCAATACATCGACATAATAGCAAAATGCTTGTCTATTATTGACAATATATTTAAGCCTCACAGCTAATAGAAATTAGATCTCGCAGACACGACGTTAGAAGTTCATATAATACTACTGAATTTAGCTGCTATACCTTATTTTTAGCTGTAGCAGCTAATCTTTTTTTTTCCGTGAGAGAAATTGTTCCTTCTATTTATATATATTTTTTATATTTCTTCTTTATATTTATATTTTTCTTTATCATACGCAACTTTGAATTAATTTTTTCATTACAATAATTTTTTGCAAAATTCGACTGTTATATTCTATAATATGTGAAATGATAATTATTCGAGGGGCTGGTAATAATTCAGAATTAATATAATGTCGACTGAGTGCTAAATCGTGGGTGACGTTTTTCCTCGATAAGCGTTTCTCATTTCGCGCCCGCGTTTCGGGATTATTACTGCCTTCTCGCCGGGTCCGTCGTTACCTGTCTCTTCGCGACCTATTAAGCTCTGTATACCCGGAGGAACAAATTCGTCCCCTCGGAGGGATAAGTAACAGGCACATGAATTAATTACACGTCCGCCTTGTGTATCGACGACCAACGCGCAATGCGGCGCGGTCCCCGCTTGTTACAAGAGAGAACCATCTTGGAGATGGCTCGACGATAGCGATGAGACGCGACGAAAATTTATTTACCTAATTAAGCAGAGCCGTCCGTTAGCGTTGCGACGAAACGCTGTCGGGCATATCGGGCGGTTGGGTGCAGCTTTCGTGGATTAATTCGGGAAGAGACGCCCGGCGGCGATTGTACTTCGTTAAATGAAAAGCATTACGGTGTAAAAGAGGAAAGGGAAAAGAAAGGCGGAGTCCTGCGAGAACAGATAAAACCAACTCGACAGATCGGGTTCTCGTTTCCTCGTCCGATCTCACGCCACTAATGCGCACTTCGCCGTGACAGATCGATAACGATCGATCTTGCGCGACCGTTGAAGAAAAATCGCAGACGCCGTAACCGTGTCTGTGTGGGAAAACGATTGCGAAAGTGCAAGAGGAAAAAAAAATATTGGCCAACATGGTGGCATTTGCATAGATACACACCGAGACGGTTTTATATTATCGCAATCGCGATTCGTGTGCGGCGTCCGTTGTCGCACGATAAATACTGGAACCGTGTCGGCTGCTTCATTATTTGCGTATGAGCGCATCGCCATTGTTCTCTCTCTCTCTCTCTCTCTCTCTTTTCTTTCTTTTTTGTTCGTTAATTTCCGCTGTTGCGGCGATAAGTCTACCGCGTACGCGTAAAAATATAGCGAGGAATTCCTCGACTGCATTGGACATGCATCTCGCACAGACTCGTTTGTAATATGCAATATCAAAAGTGCCGGACGAACTGTGCGAAATGAGGTGATACAACATAATTTTCGTTGTTTATACGTTTATTATGCACCCGTGTTTACGTGTTTGTTTCTTCACGAATAATGCAACACCGCGTGAGCATATGAACCATTTATCTCGAAAATGTCGGAAGTCAAATTTTACTAATGTTTAACAGCGTATTATATGTACATTCGTTCTCGTAAGTCGACGATGCGCGAAATTGGCACTCCAAACATAATTTAATTCGCACTATTTTCCTAGCAAAGTCTCATTAATATATATTTGATTGAAATGAGAATTAATTATTACGAAATATCTAATATTAAATCAAAGAGCATCATTTTCTTGGCTGCGTAATTTATGTATTGCATTTATATGTCTATTTGATTCTTACAAACAAGCTCGTTAAACGATGTAAATGAAAATTAATTAGTTAACAGAGTCGTGGTATTCCAGTGCTAATTTGGATACCTAGTTTATCATTTTCGAAAGAAGCCCGCAGACTGTACTCAATTTAAACAAAAGTTAATTAAACAGGAAAACCGATATCGTTACCTCGGTTTTAATGTGACTCGTTCGCTTTCACGCCCTGGCAAACTGGTGGAAGTTAATGCAATTATTGGGTTCCGCGTTATCACACACAGCTTGCGAAAACGCGAATCTCCCGCCCAAAACTAGCCGGCGTGGGGAAATATCGCCGGCTGACGCTTGCATCCGCTGTTGTATTTGAGCGCAATGTCAGCGATTTAGGAAAGAAAGGAAAAAAAGGAAAAAGTTCACGTCGACACTTTTGCGCTTGCGAGCAGCATGCGGCACGTGGCAGCATGCGGTGCGGTACGATTTAACAGTTTGCAACCGACCATACCAAGAGCTCACGTACGGATATTTTCTGCGAGGCTCATTCGATTCGTCGCGCTCGGTCGCGTTCGCGATGTCGTACACGTACGCGTATTACGACTCGCGTTACAATCAGTTTGGTTCGTGACGAGGACTTCCTTCGATTCGTAGAGCAATCGATTGTTACCGAGCGCACATGATTGCGGTGATAGTCCGATAGTTGAAGCTACCTTTGAAAATTGCTACGTAGACTGAGACGATCGCGAAATCGAGCATGATTTCTACAAGAATTATGTCTGTTTCTCTTATCAATGTAGATTAATTTTATTTTTTTTAATTCTTAGAAGAAAATGAAGAGTTAGTTAAACCGAGAAAATTAAACTACATTATTAGAAACGGACACTAGAAAAAAGAAGACTAAAAAAACATAGGATGAAGAATTTTATTCAAATATCTAAATACAGATCTAAAAATAATTTGTTGTCATCATCAAAATTAATTATTCATTGGAAAAAGAATCTGGTTACATTAATTGGAATTCTAGTTGAAAATGAACAAGTCAGAATTTTCTGGTTGAATCTATTATAATTCTAGTTGAGATGGTCAGAATTCTGATTGATATGATCAGACTCTTCTAGTTTGTTTGTTTTCAATCAGAAATTTTTCTCACTGTAGGACATTCAAACAAATGCTGCAAAAAGTTTTGACGTTCTAGTAACTAGCTTCTAATAACTAAAGAAGTCTACATATAGTAATTATTTTGATGGTTTAACAAAATAATTTTCAGATCCAACTAAATTTTTAGATAATTCAGCAAAATCATTCTTTCCGTAAAAAATTTTTCTGTGAAATATTACAGTTGTATAAAAACTGAACTTTATAGATTTATTATTATTTTTAATTATTATTTATTAATATTAATCTTCTCTATGCCTCAAAATGTTATTTTATATTTTTATTTTTTTCGCTGCATACAGATAAAAAAATCTTATGTTATAACTTGTTGAGCACAATATAAAAATTCGTAAATTTTTCTTACAATAATAAATGTGAGTGAAAATTTTTGCAATTATTTTTTATTTTTTATATGAGATTATATGAGATTATAAAAATTATTTCCTCTTTTCGAAATGTTTTAAAAATATCATATGTAAAAAAATCATGTCTGTTAAACGGATGCTGAAAGAGTCATTATGAATTCACGTTTTATTTATTCGATGCGTGACTAAAATTTCGTCGCAAACTTGAGTAATGCTTTCGCAAAAACCGGTTCATTTGCATCGCGTGAAATTCTCTGGATGTTGAAAGACCCGAGCAACAGTCGCTATTGAGCACGTTATCAACTTGGAGAGACCAAATGCACAAGAGAACAGAGTCATCGTTCCGCGAAAGAGGATAAGTTACACGGAGGATGCACGACGTTGGTTTCTTTGCATACATATATGAGAAAGAGAAAGCGGATGTTGTGCCGGTGGCGCTTATCTGTGGAATTTATTGCGCTGTTTCCGGCTATGTTACAAAACCTTAAACCATCGGCGTTCGACGTTAAGTGACTGTGCGGGATTTCAATGTAACGCCTGCGTGCAGAAACGGCCTACGGAGGGTGTGGAGGCAGATATTACGATGACTCTGAAAGGGCGCGACATGGGGCGTGCTCGTAACGCAGAATCGAGATAATCCTCATCGAAGTTACGAGCGCGACGAACACCATTACCGATTCTATAGTGCCGATTTCTACTTGCACACTGATTCTGATGAACATGTCGTTTCCTTCGCAAAACATTCACGATTTCTTCAATTTTCCAATGATCGTGCTGATCATATTTTACAAAACGATACTTAGATCACTAATCTTGTATAAACAAGTAATGCGAATGCATTTATTTATATTATTTATAAATATACATAAGAAATTTTGTCTTATATTTTTGTTAAATATTAATAGAAAATCTTATTAATATAAGATTCAATTTTAAAGAGATAATTGAAAATTGTGACAGATGGTATCATTCGCGTAATATTTAAATTTAAATTAAGATAGAATATTCGATATTAATAATGAGATAAATCAAAGAGTTTATTATTTCTCTCATTTATTATGCAACATCTTGTATGTACATACAATGAAAAATTATTATGTAAATAATAGTGACAAGCACCGGGTCTCTTTATCATCATTACGTTATACAAGCGCTTTTCCTTGATTTTCTCCGCTAACATGGAACGAACGAAAGACTGCCAGGAAATTACTTTTATCTTAGCAACGTCTCTTTTCGACCAAAGTCATTTTCTATGGCTGGATAAAACGAATGGGACGATTACTTAATAAAAATCATGGACAAATGGAGATGGAAGTTTCTTAGATAGACTAAGGATAATGAACGAACATGTTAAGTAAATTGACTGCTTCTTCTTTTACATGCAAATGTAAAAATCTTCATCGTATGGATTAATTAGCACCGCGATAACTTTAGAGAGGAGTGCAAACTTATGGACCGATCCATCTTTGGTTTCTTGCGTGTTATTCTCGTCTCACGACAGACCCGACATATCGCCATTTCCTAACACTCAAATTCTCTCTCTCTCTCTCTCTCTCTCTCTCTCTCTCTCCTCGGGCTTTCCGGGTGTTCCAAACATCTCAGATTTCTGTTTCTCTGTCGTCTGAGTTATAGACGCTCACATCTATTTGACTGTCTTGGGGCGCCGGTTTCTCGAGGGAGGCATATATATTAGCATCTTTTATTAGGTGCGGCAAGCAACGTGTCAAACAAATCTGCTCGCCCCCGCAGGGATGAATAATCCTCACAGTTATTTGGACCTAGAAAACGAACGGACCCGAATTCGGTATACTGTGGACACTCATAACATTTATAAATTATATACATATATTTTCGTGAATAGTTCAACAAACATCTGAGAAAAAATAGAGGCAGGATACGTAAGATTCATATATAAATGGAGTAGAAAATATTAAAAGTTAAACCTCATTTTTTTATTTAGATTCTTTAATTTAAAAAATCCGCTTATGCTTAACAGTTTTATGCATATCTAAGCATACATGATGTTTTATTATATTTGAGGAACTCTTGGCGCCGCGGGGAAGCGCCATTCATTCGTTTGTTCGGCAGTCCAACGACGCTCGTAAACCCTGAAATACGGCGTTAGCGAGTCGCCTTGACACTTCACGGCCTCACGATGGCGACAAGCGTCACCTTCCCATATTGCCATGTTAATCGTTTTCTCGTGAATTGTTAAGGCTAATTAAACGTTCAAAGATTGGTGCGAAGATGGAAAAGTCAAAGGTGCCTGTAGTTTGCGATGTTACAAACAGCTGCAGCAGTTGCGATAACTTGATTTAGCACTCATGCGACAATGTAGAGCGTAAGGAATTTATATCAGCTCGCGCGAAATGACAAAGTTCTAGCTAATCGAAGCTTAATTGAATTAGAAGAGCCAACCTTAAATTTAGATAGTTTAACAAACATACAATCGAATAATTCGATTATACATTTATATATAACGTATATCTATTTTTATATTAATTGATTAACCTTCACAGCATTGCGGGATCTTCTAAGACACAATCGATTTTTTATGCGAATTTTGCAGACTATGATGAAAAATTGCACATTGCCGATGGAAGGATTACTTTAATCTCTGTTTAATTTACTTATTATTTTCTTCTAAGAATTAGAAAAAGAGAAAGAGAATATAATCAAATTAAATCAAGATTAAAGTTAATATATTGTACATTATAGTAAGCCACAGTTGACTAAAGACACTTTCGTTTAATTAATTTCCCAATAAAGAATAAATTATTTCTACGCTATTAAATTTTTATTAAAGTATATACTTGAAATTATCACGCGATGAACTTGCGAGGCAGAGATGCAAAATAATGCGATGCTCTCTCATTATGTGCGTCGCATTAAAAATATTTAGCAAGCACATAACATTAAACGAGCTCCTGTAAAGTTATTTACACACACACACACACACACACACACACACACACACACACACACACACACACACATATATATATATATATATATATATATATATATATATATA
>Ga0157363_1005899_pt1 | contig 11492 bp, 5 predicted proteins | sample AttsexASBM1_FD_111477 | JGI IMG/M metagenome (GOLD analysis project Ga0157363, IMG submission 111477) | Fungus gardens microbial communities from leaf cutter ant in Ribeirão Preto, State of São Paulo, Brazil - Atta sexdens ASBM1 | ecosystem: Host-associated > Fungi > Mycelium > Unclassified ...
AACTTGATAGAGTTCCTAGTACAAAGTAGTCTACCTTATATACTACTACTCATGGTCTGTGCTCACTACTGTACACCCTACCCTAATGACCATGTGTATGACATGAGGCCAACATGTGTTGTCTATGTTGTATGACGTCACTTTATTCCAGAATCTTCTACTCTATTCTCCCAAGTTCCATGATCGATCTTGTAACTATGCCATCAACTTGTGACTGATGTGACAGCATAACCAATAAACCCTAACCCAAGTTGTTCTAAAAATAGAAAAGAAAAGAAAAAAGAAAAAGAAAACTAAAATAAAATGAAAAGAGAAAATAAAAATGAAGTCCATCGTCAATGATCTTGACACTGCTCTTTGAGCATCTCAGTGTTATTTTGGGAGATGTCAGAGTAAATGGGAGAGAACATAATGATATAGAAGAGAAACAAAAAATTTCTCTTTTCTGTTTATGTATTGTTGACCTAGGTACCATCACAGGATTCTTTGGGTAAATTTAATAGGACTTCAAAGGCTTAGTTCTAAAGGGGGAATACTGTTATATGCTAAGTCCACCTATTTGGAAAACACATCCCTGTGATGATACTCCTTGTCAATATCTAATCTAAAAGCCTATCTTTCTTGCAACATGCTTATGCAGTAGTAATGCAACAATCCAGAGATTCTGTCTTCCATGATGGAGATACTCTTATCTGACTCAGTCTTCCATGGCAGAGTTATACTCCTGTCAGTGTCTTAACACTGAAACCTCTGCTCAGGGTAATAGGAGCTATATCCCTGAAACTCTGAGCATCTCCTATAGTATCTCCTTGTATATAAGACTAATAGTTACACTGTAATTCGCTAGTCTGATAATTGACAAAGATAACTTCTATTGGACTCAATCCTTGATATTCAACAGTGACACACCAATCAGTACTCATTCCATTTCAGACTTCTTCTTTACATCAGAAATTGTGACCATGTGGCAGACAGATAGTACAGCATATAAGCTGAAGCCAAGATTATTCTACAAGTTTGCACATCTCCAAGCCTATCTTGTGGACTTTTACCTCCGGTGTGAACTGTATCTAACACTTAGCAACATTGTGTTACAACTCAAAGATCTTAGAGTAGATCAATAAATAGAACCTTGTATTAGGATTAATACAAGAGAACCTGATAGAGAGCTCTGTATATGATTATTTACCTTATATACCTAAAACTAATAGTCTATGCTTTATTATATTAGCCTATCCTAAATGACCATGTGTATAACATGCTATATGACATCATCTTTCCAAAACCTTCTACCTTCTTCTATCATGACATATGATTGTGTGATAGTGTGACTGTGACTGATATGTGACACCAAGTCATGCCAAACCCTAATCTTGGCTCCCAAAGTAATAAACAGGAAATAAAATCAAAGTGAGAAAGAAATTGGAAATAAATAGAGTCTACCATCTTCAACTCTGACATATTGCATCTTAGCCAACAGTTAGACTACTGGAACATCATAACAGTTAGGCTATTAAAGAGATACTGAAACAATATTATAGTAGAAATCACAGACAGAACAAGACAATACAGATACAAACTATTGTAGTAGAAATCATAGACAGATAAGACAAACAGACATAATTAAAGAACTACTGGCATTGAGGCACTAAAAGAGATATTAGGATTACTGAAGATTATACCTCAGATAGAAACAGAACTACAGAACTAGCATGAGAAGAAATGTTGATAGCACTAGTATATGACAAAACAGTACAAGTAGTTATACCAAAGAGTATAGTTCTAGACCTAAGATAGTTTGATGGTGACTGGACAAAGTTTGAAGATTGGTGGAGAGAAATATGATTATTCCTCAAAAGCAACAGAGCTATAGTAACAAATGATAAGATTATAGCAGTATTAGCCTGACTTAGAGGAGATGTAGCAGGAATCTATGTATAAGAGAAGATTGGCCAAATAGAAGAAGAAGACAACGTCTAAGACTAGAACAATTTTGTTAAAGAAGTTAAGACAGTGTTCAGCAACAAGAGCAAGGCAGCAGATACCAAACAAAAGATTGAAATATTTAAGTAAGGAAAGAAATATATTACAGATTTCATGATAGAACTTGAAACATTAGCCATGAAGGCTAAAACAGATAACATTCATACTATCTTTTTAGAAAAGTGTTAGATAAGTAAGATGCCTAGAAAAAGAAAATATCTGTGGGAAAATTGCAAAAGACATTAGAAGAGTGTGGGAACATTATCTGATACATGCAGATACAAATCTGGAGTGATCTTGGCTTCAGAACATGTACTGTGCCTCTGTATATTATGATGGTCATATTTCAAAAGAAAGCTGTAATAGGAAACAAATAATTGTGAAAGTCAAACTTCTGAGCATAGGCACTCAGAACAATGCACTACACTATTTGATTTTCAAGCTAAGGAATTACAGAGTATCTATGCATTTTAAATACTAGTACTAAGACTATCCAAGAATTAGAGGAGATAGATAACTACTCTGAGTACACTAAGGTTCTTGGAAATCAAGTCCAGAGTTCTATGAAGATCATGAGGGACTATGTGATCAGTAGTAGAGTGATTAGATATGAAAAGGAACTAGGTTAATCTATACTGGAAGTAGTATACAAACTTGAAAGAAAGATATCTACTTCTATAGATATTTTGGGTAAAGTGAAGCTTAGATAAGTGTTATCTGTGGATAAATTGGATATGTTCAGATAGTATATGATGAGAAGAATATAAGGACAATTATAATCAAGGCAATATTGGGATACCTATCTATAGCAGCATCAGAGACACTTAAAGAGTGGAAAGTAGTAATTACCTCAGTAGAACAAGAATACAAGTCAACCAAAGAAAGGCAAGATTATAGGACAGGATCAGGAATTACTTATGGAGGAAAAGGAATATCTATAGATATTGGGAAGGCTAAAGACAACTATGACAAAGACAAAAAGTCTAGATGCTTTAACTGCAATATATACAGACACATGATAAAAGATTGTAAAAAGCTAAAGAAAGAGAAAAAAGCCATAATGTGTTACAAATGTAACAAAGTAGAACATCTTGCAAAGAACTATAAGTTGGAATAGAAAATGAAGAACAGAAGTATATAGGAAAAATCATACAATAAGAAGGATAATGATAAAGAAGCAGGGTTTTATTGAAAGTTCAGAGTAGGTATGGTATGATGAGTCTTTGTACATAATAATTTCCTAAAGAATTGATATGTTATTTCACAAAGGAGAGATAATAAAGAGAGGAAACTCAATATGTACACAAACATGAAAACATCAAACAGAATAAAACTATGGCTTAAGACACCAGTCAACTCAGGATGTATTTATACTGGAATCAATAAACAACTAATAAAAGAAGAATAGATTAAAATTGTTGTGGCAACTATTTACCAAGATAGTTAATAGTACACTAAGTTGTTACAAGCTCAAGTCCTTAGAGTGGGACAAGTGAATGAACCTTGTATTGGGTTAACACAAGAGAACTCAATAGAGAACTCTATACAGAATAGTCTACCTTATATACTAAAACCTTATGGTCTGTGCTAACTACTTCTAGCCTACCCTAAACAGCCATGTGTTCACCTTAAGGTCAACATGTATTGCATACATTGTATGACATCATCCTTCCAGAACCTTCTATATCCTTCTATGCATCTTGTGACTTGTGACCATTACTATAACCATGTCATCTGATGTGATTAATTGTGTAATAGCATGATCTTGTTACTAACCCTAACCATAGTTCTAAAAATAGAATAAAAGGAAAATAAATAGAAATGAAAATAGAAATGCAAAGGAAAATGAGAATAATTAGAGTCTACCACTTTCAGCTTTGATATAAGTAGTCTTATAAGATGAGAATTTTATAGGGATCATAAGAAAACTCAACAAGGAGTTTTCAATGTATTCCTACACTATATATACTACTATTACAAGTCCTACCCTAAACTACATATATTGTCCACAAGTTCACTATACTATTACTATAAGATAAACATGCTGTAGCTATACTGTTGATGTTATTATTCTACTATGTTCCAGTTCTATGATATCACATCATGTGATGCATCATGTGACCACAGTCACATGCCTCTTCATCACCCAAGAAATAAAAGAAAAGAAAAAGAAAAGAAAAAGAGAAATTGAATCAAAGAAAATAGATAGAAATAAAATCAAAATAAGACATAAGGGTTTAAGTATACCATGACAAAAATAAAACCAATACTCAAATAATTTGAGGTCTTTAATGTGAATAGAACCAAGAATGGAAAAGTAATGTAGTTTGTACTACTGGAATCAGAAATCAACAAACATACAGAAAAAATCAATATAGCTGTAATGATATGTTCTTAGGGTATGACTGGTTGGTCAAGCACAATCTAGAAGTTAGTTGGGATAAAGAAACAATATAGTTTACAAGATGTCTAAAATAATATAAGATACAACATTAGAACATTGCATTTATATCAAGAACTAGGAGAATTAAGCCAATAGAAGAAACAGACAAATGACACCAGAGGATACACAAGAAACTGGATCCAACAAATCCAAAAGATTTACTAGAATACATCTAACTATACACTCATCTATTTAACAAGAATAAATTCAAGAAATTACCAGAAAGACAAGAATAGGACCACAAAATCAATCTAATGCAAGATACACCAAATGAGTTAAATGCTAAAGCCTATGTAATGACAGTCAAAGAAGATAAAGCTTTAAATCAATAGCTAGATAAATAATTCAATACAGGACTAATAGTGGAATTAAGTTTGAAATATATGGCAGCATATTTTTACATTCCAAAGAAGAATAGATCTCTGCAACTAGTACAAAACTATAAGAGGTTGAACCAGCATATGATAAGAAACAAAACACCATTACTATTAATTGGAGAAGTAATTGACAAGCTCAGAGATGCAAAATACTCTAAAAAATTGAATCTTATCTGGAGATACAACAATATATAAATCAAAGAAGGTGATTAATGGAAGATAGTATTCCTGACAAACAAAGGATTATTCAAACTGAAAGTGATATAGTTTGGACTATACAACTTGCCTAGAACATTTCAATGGATGATAAACAGTGTATTCCACAAATTATTACATAATGGAGTACTGGTACACTATATAGATGACTTTGTAATATCTGCCAAGATTAAGAAAGAACTTGAATAAAGAACAATATGATTCTCAAAGGTAGCAGAAAAGTATAACCTCTATTTCAAATGATCAAAATATGATTCTTGGAGGTGGCAGAAAAATATAACCTCCATTTCAAATGATCAAAGTGCAATTTCAACACTAAAGAAATACTTATCTTAGGAGTAGTAGTTGGAAGAGGGAAAGTACAAATGAAAAATGACAAAGTCAAGGCAGTCAAAGAATGAAAAATATCTACTAAGATAAAAGAAGTAGAAAGCTTTTTAGGGTTTGCCAATTTTTACAGATGCTATATTAAGAACTTCAGTTATATAGCAAAACCTCTTAACAAACTTAAAGGGAAAAAAGAATGGAAAAAAGAAGAAGAACATTAGAAGGTATTTGAAGAGTTGAAGAAAAAGATTACAAATCAACTCATACTTGTTCTACCCAGAAGAAAAGAAAAATTTAGAGTAGAAACCAATGCATCAAGATATATCATAAGAAAAATTCTATTTCAGAAACAAGAAAGGAAATGGAAACCAATTATGTTTTTATCAAGTATAATACAAGTAGCTCAAAAGAACTATGAAATGTGTGACAAGGAATTATTAGCCATAGTAGAGGCTCTAATAAAATGAAGACAATTGTTGTAGCTACTATTAACCAAGATAGTCAATAGTACACTAAGTAAACTTATAAGCAAAGTATCTTGTGGAGATCACAAGAGAAATTAACAAGGAATTCCCAATGTATTCTTATACTATATACACTACTATTACAAGTCCTACCCTAACTATATGTATTATCCATGAGTTCACCATACTATTACTACAAGGTGAATATACCACAACCATGCTCTTGACATCATTGTTCTAGCTTTTTCTACTACATTCCATACCTATGACATTACATCATGTGATGCATCATGTGATCATGATCACATGCCTCTTCATTGTCCACAAAATAAAATAAAAAGAAAAGAAAAGAAAAAGAGAAATAAAATTAAAGAAAATAGATAAAAGAAAAATAAAATCAAAATAAAATATAAGAGTTCAAGTGTACCATGACGACAATGGCTATTGGATGCTACATAAAATTTCAAAGTTTGGACTAATCATAAGAATCTTAAGTAAAATAAGACAATAAGAATATAAGAGAAGAGTATTCATAGAAGCAGAAATAGCAATATTCAGAGGAAATCAGATATTTGAAGAAACTGTATTATTGAAAGGAATCCAAAAAAATAACACTAAAGAATAAGAAGTATAGAAGAAACTCAAGAAAGAAGATGGACAAGCATAGGATGATAATAAAGTGATATATATGAAGGGGAAAATCTATGTTCTAAATAACTGGAAAATTTAAGAACAAATCTTATAGAAAAACTGTGAACCAGTAGACATAAGATATCCAGGACAACAAAGAATACTTGAATTAATCAAGAGAAATTATTGGTGGCTAGGAATATAGAATGACATTAAGAAATACATTCAAAGATTCCAGAAGTGTCAACAGAATAAAGTTTAGCACATGAAGAAAGTAGGAGAACTTCATCCATTGAAAATATCTCAAGGACTGTGACAGAAAATTAGTATTGATATTATAGGACCATTACCAAGATCAAATAACAAGGATGCAATAGTGGTTATAGTAGATCAATTTATAAAGATAATCAAACTCAAGGCAACAACAACAACAGTATCATCAGAAAAAATAGCCAAGATCTAGAAAGAAAACACATGGAAAATTCAGAGTACAAAAAAAAATTCTTAGTGATAGAGGATTCCAGTTTGTTTCATGGTTCATGAAAGACTTAAGCAAGGTATTAGAAACAAAAATAACACTGTCAATAGTGTATCACTATCAAACAGACAGAAAAACAGAAATAATTAACCAAGAAGTCAAAGAATTCTTGCAGTATTATGTCAATTATCAGCAAGATGATTGGACAGAATGGTTATCAGTACAAAAAAACACTCAGCGAAGGGGTATACACTATTCAAACTTAATTATGGAAGACACTCATAGAAAGAAGACCTAATAATAAAGAAAGAATTACCAAAATTGGAGACTTTTCTTAAGGAACTACAGAGAAGTTGGAAAATAGTAAAATTAGCAATTAAAAAGGTAAAAGAAGTCATGAAGAAGCAAAACAACAAGAAAAGACAAAACCTTTGGGAGTTGAAGCAAGAGGACAATATGTGGCTGGAAGCAAAGAATACCCAATTTAAATGACCTTCAAAGAAGCTAGACCAAAAAAGATATAGATCTTTTGGAATTACAAAGAACATTGGACAAGGAGTGTTTTAGCTAAAATTACCAGAAGAATAGACAATACACAATGTGTTCAATAAAGACCTGCTAACACAATGCAGATAACCCCAATTCAAGAAACAACACATGGAATCAGCACCACCATCAGACATTATTAATGAGGGAGAAGAATATGAAGTTAAAGAAGTATGAAATCATAGAAAACAAGAATACAGTATATAATTTTTAGTATACTGGAAGAGATATGGAGATGAACATGACTAATGGATAGCAGGAATGGGGTTACTACATGCTGAAGAGACAATTCAAGATTACTAGACCAAGCTTTTAAGTTGAAAGTTATAAAAGAGAGGGGTAAAACTTCAAGATGATATCTCAAAAGCACTATAAGCAATTGAGAAACAACTAAATGGCCAACTATGCAACTACTTTCTTATCTCCCAATCCATACATTTTCCAAATGGTCAATAACCTTGACCTTATTATGACTCTCAACAAGAAAAAGAAGGATTGGATGAAAAAATATTGCAAGATTATATAAGGACTAGAGACAATAGCAGATATTGAAATATAGCTTCAAGACTTAGTTAAACTAGCTGATGCAGTCAACAACCAGTTAGCTGATATCAAAACAGTATTGTTGCAAGTGTTAGGATATGCTCCTGGACTTTATTTTCTTTTAATACTTTCTATAGATTTTATATTTTTTTATTTTATATTATTTTAGTTCTTTTTAGTTTTATTTTATAGTAGAAGAATCTAATATGATAATATCAGGGGCATAGCTACTATATATCTGTCTTATAGTTAGGATATGGTAGACTCATGGATAATGTATGGACTTTAGGGGAAGTTATATATTGTAGAGCATAGACCAGCCTGTATTAGTATATATAGTGTATGTTGTAGTAGGAGATTCTTTGTCAAGTTTCTCTTGTAAACCCCAATATGAGAGTAACAGAGATATACTGGTCATATATAAGTTTGTATACACCTTGCTATCATAGTGTTGGTTGTTACAACAGCAAACAGGTGAAACACACAAGATACAAATTGGTGAAGATATTTACAGCATATCAGAGAACTTATAAAATATTGTATACAAATACATAGAGAAATAGGCCCATTATATACAGGTGCTACTAGCTGATGAAATAGTAGATTACAAACATCAAAATTTTACAGAAAACATATCAAGAAATCTATCAAGATATCCTACAACCAATGATGCTAGATAAAAGAAGATAAAAAAAAAGGCATTATCCAAGATAAAGAAGTACTTTTATACAAACACTATAACATATTCTCATTAGAATCAAGTAAAACAATCCCCAGATGCCAAGATGTTACAAAAATAAACTGACAATTTGGAAAAAGCATTGAAGATGCTACAATTACCTATCAAAACCATGCTATTCTTACCTCCAATTTACTATGATACTATTCAAATCAATGGAGAAAAGAACAAAACATATTGAAATGACACAGCACATCAATTCTTAGAACAAAAATATAATGCAGACACCAGTCATCAAGTGATACTCATCAAAATATATACCAGAGGCCTACTACATAAACCATTCTTCATAGCTGACTCCATATAAGAAATGCTTATTATAGGACCCACTAAGAAAATGGTGTCAACATATATGGTTGGAGATTTGGCATTAATGAATTCATAAGAACATGAATGCTAAAATTGGGATATTATTACAATCTATACCTTATATCTTGTAGGTATTTACCTCATGGCTATCTTGACTTGAACACATGTTAGGGTTGTTTCATCTTGGTCTTCTATTTTACTATGCCTTATGCTTTCCTCATATTATACCAGTCAGCATCTCATGTAGTAATAGAGGCATCCTCATGCTTTTCTCCTTTTCTTCTTATTGTTTTCTCAAGAATACTATACATTCTTCTTATAGTCATTAGATATATAGTAGTAGATATCTTTATACTTTACCAATTAATCATCTTTTTTCTCAAGTCTTTGCCTAAGTTGCAATCTGAGCCAAGCATGGGATCATAACACCCTGCCCCTTATCAACCACTCCTACCACTTTGGTATCCTTTTGCTAACTACTACCAGTATTTTCTCTAAGTGTCCTCATAGACATAGACCCTATCCACAAACCCTATCCTATACTAGCTAGAGGATGTTACTGTTGTGAAGATCTAAATCATATAGTTCATAAATGCCCTGTAAGATTAGATATCTAGCAATTAACTGCTAAGCAACAGCAAAAACTAATAGAAGATCTGAACATGTTAAAGTAATATAGTAACTGAAGTCTATGGAACAAGAGGATTTGCATGAGAATTTAATTAAAGAGAATTTTGTGTAAAGTGACTAATAATATATACATCCTGGTCATTGAATAATAGGTTCACTGTTATAACCTTAGCTTGGCTCAGGTTGCAACTTAGGCAAATACTTGAGTAAGAATGGGGAATGGATCAATTGGTAAAGTTGTTGTAGCAACCACTTATCACAATGACAAATGATAACACAAACAAGTAAATCTCTCAATAGGATATAGAGTGGGAAGTTCATAAGAAAACTCGACAAGGAGTCTCTGCTAGATTAGAGTCCTATATATACAGAATACACATGGTCCATGCTACATCCTCATGTCCACCTCATTTCTTACTCAAGGCCACCATGTTGTATACATGTGTTCTGACATCATCTTCCAGATCCTTCTACTATGTTCTAGACCCATGACATCACATCATGTGACATGTCATGTGACTGCAATGTCATGTGCCTCTTCATCATCACTAAAAAGAAAAAGAAAAAGAAAAAGAAATTCAAAAGAAAAGAAATATAAAATCAAGAAAAATAAATAAAAGAAAAAGAAAAATGTTAGTGTCCAAAGCATTCCATAACAAAAGTGTAACAATATAAGAGTGTATCTATAGCTATATATACCTATTGTCCATAAGGAATACATATGTTAGAAATGAGGAAATAATGAGAGAAAACATGAGGAGACTTCTACTACTACATGAGGTGCTGACTGATCATACACATGAATAAAGCAAGACATAGCCTATAATAAGTCAGACAATGAAACAACTCTAACACATGTTGTTCATAAGACAACCTTCTGTAAAATATAATGCATTGATCATAACATTCATTGTATTGTCAGTAGAAGAATACACAGAAAATAGTGACCTATCAGATATATCTAAGACTCTGACTTTTTCTGCCCCCTCATCTTTTTTTTAATGTCCTAGATAGAATAAAATGTTTCTCACATCAGTACTTCCAATGTCTATGAAACTTTGCTATATCTTTTAGTCTCTCTTGAAACTACTAATATCTTTCAATTCTTTTCTGTATAAGCTCTAGTTGATTCTAAAGCCACTAGTATCTTTATAAACAGAATTTCCATTAACAAATACTACCTCAATATCTGCAGACTATTCAGACCCATACTGGTCTATAATGTGGGCAAAACTCCCAACAAGACTGAGTAGATATCTAAGGTGGTGAATATTATCTTTTGGTACAAGACTCATACAGAGCAAACCCTTCTCACAGTCTTAAGTCTAAGCAAGAAAGGCCTCATTTTTGGAGCCCATCTATCTAAGAATGGAATATTATAGATAACCTTGTCTCTATTCCAAGCATTTAATTTAATTTCCTAGTTAAGTATACTGCAAATTGTAGACCTCTATTCAATATGATACTCTTAGACAAGCTGTTAGAGTAACTGAGCAAAGTCTGTAAAGCATATGAAGTTAACAATCCTCAAAAGAAACATAAGTTATATTTATATGATTTATGAGATAGACATAACAGAACATACCTTTAGGAGGAACCTAATGTTACAATTTAAGACTCAGAGTTAAGTCAAGAAAGGAATCTTATATTAGGTTAATATAAGAGAACTTAATAGAGTTCTTGGTATAAAATATTTATCTTATATATACTAGTCTGGTGGTCTGTCCATGACTACATCTAACCTACTCTAAAAAATATGTGTTCTACATAAGGCCAACATATAATAACCATACTATTATGATATTAT
>Ga0157363_1005900_pt1 | contig 11491 bp, 7 predicted proteins | sample AttsexASBM1_FD_111477 | JGI IMG/M metagenome (GOLD analysis project Ga0157363, IMG submission 111477) | Fungus gardens microbial communities from leaf cutter ant in Ribeirão Preto, State of São Paulo, Brazil - Atta sexdens ASBM1 | ecosystem: Host-associated > Fungi > Mycelium > Unclassified ...
CCGTTCAACATCTCTCGGCTTCAATTCGTATGGCATCCAATTTCCTTGCTTCTGAATCATTCCCATGGCTTTGAGGCGTTTTGAAATGGCTTGTTGAGTCACTCCCAATGATCGTGCCAATTCCTCTTGATTTTGATACGAGTCTTGCTCAAGTAATGCCTCCAATTCTGCATCTTCGAAAACCTTCTCTCTTCCACCGCTATGCTGGTCTTCGACATCAAAATCACCGTTCTTGAAGCATTGAAATCACTCACGACACGTTCTTTCACTAATAGCGGTCTCACGATAAGTATTTGAGAGCATTGGATGAGCCTCAGCCGCAGATTTCTTCATATTGGAGCAAAAAATTAAAACCTCCCGCAAATGACGAGAATCTGGCTCGTAAACTGACATTTTCAATCGAGAATAACTTTATGATGCAAACACAAATCGACTAATGTTTCTATGGGGTTATGTTGACAGATACCCAAGTTTATTGTATAACGTTTATGATCTATTTATTTCGATCACCACTTACCGCTAAAGCCATTTATAGGAAAACGGCGGAGGCAAAGTTGTACACCTAATATATATATATATATATATATATTACAATACTTTTTTCTGCAGAGTATCTTCTTGTAATAAATGTCATACAGCTCGTATATTGGGAAGAAGATTTACTCCTACTTGACTCCTACAGTTTACAAATACCTGGATGTTGGAATCGTCGTGGGACCTACGTCTTTTGTGGAAATTATAATTGGCGACAATCAAAGTAACAACATAATTTTATCTCGCAATGTGGCAGGCTTTCATCGAAAGATACGCAGATATTGAGCGATTCTCGTGCAATCAATCGCACCTTCATTATCGATCCATGATTTAGTGATAATATCGTAAATAGTGTGAAAAATAAATGTACACTTTATTGTTAATCAGAAGAAAGTGCTTAAAATTCGATTTGAAATTAATTAAATTAAATTAAATTAAATTAAGTCTGCTTATAAATATATGTAAGATCAGGTGTATAAGTCTGCTGTTTTTTAGTTAGAAAAATATTTTTTTTTCCTAGGAAGCAAAAACAAATTTATTCAAAGTTTTATTCAAAAATTTTTAGTCAAAGTTTTAGTCAAAAATTTATTATAATTGCCCTCATTAACTATACATTTTTCCCATCTTTCGGGCAATTTGTGTACCACGCCAAAAAAATTCCTCATCTTTCGAGGCAAACCACTCATCAAACCATTTTCGGACGTCTTCGTAAGAATCGAAGTGTCGCTCAGCGAGCGCGTGGCCCATCGATGAAAACAGGTGATAGTCAGAAGGTACTTGCCAGGTCTGAGTAAGTGGGATGGGGTAGCACTTCCCAGTTGAGTCTCCAAGTAATTTTGGATTATTGTTGACGTGTGCGATGGTGCGTCATGAAGGAAAATCAGCTTGTCATGTCTTTTCCGATAATGCAGCCTTTTTTCACGCAGAGCACGGTGCAATTTGATCAGTTGTTGGTGGTAACGGTGAGCATTAACAGTTTCCAGGTTTTAACAACTCGTAGTAGATGACATTCTCCTGATCCCATCAAACGCACAGTATCGTCTTCCGTCCGAAACGATTTGGTCTTGAGGAATATGTTGATGGTTGGGCGGGATCAACCCAAGATTTCTTGCGTTTAAAATTCTGAAAATAGATCCATTTTTCGTCGCCTGTTACAGTCTGATGCAGAAACGACTTTCTTTTTTGTCTGGCAAGCAGAATTTGGTATGTGTTTTGGCATCGCTCCATCTGCCTACCGTTCAGTTCATGCGGCACCCATTTTCTTTTGAATCTTCCCCATGGCATGTAGCCGCATGGAAATGGCTGCTTGAGAAACATCCAATTGCTCGGCAAGCATTTTTTGCGATTGGGTATCGTCCTCGTCCAAAAGAGCCTGCAATTGACAGTTCTCAACCTTCCTGGGCCGATTTTCACGCTTCTTGTCACTTAGGTCAAAATTGTCGTCATTGAACCGGCGAAATCAATCTTTGCACGTTGTTTCCGATAAAGCATTGTCGCCATAGGCCTCCACAAGCATGGAATCGATACGATTCGGTAGCCGACTTCAAATTGAAACAGAAAAGCAAAGCTTCCCGCATATGCTTTTTTTTAGCAAAAAACTAGACATGATTACGAAAGAAGAAATGTACGTTGTTATATGAAATTGCTGATGATGTGCACTGGTTAATGTTGACAGATGTCAAACACTTAAAAAAAAGTGTGTTGTATGCCCAGGATAGCTTTGTACGCTCACTAATACCACCTATGAGCAAACAGCGGATTTAAGCTTATACACCTGGCTTATAAAATTACGTTATATATAAATGTAAACGCATATTTAAATTATATATCTAGGTGTACGACATTATTCATTCCTTTCTTGTTATCGTAGCGCATATTACGCGTCAGCACCTTCATGCTCCACGGTACTGCAGACAGAGGTCACAATCACAATATTAAGCGTTCTCTCTATTTAAATCATTAAATAAAAAACGTATGACAAAATATATTTGCGTGCGAGAAGAACATACAAGCGATTTGCGAAAAGCATTCTTACGTGCCATCGAGAGTTAGCGTAATTAATACGCCCCGCGTAGAACGTATCGAGACATGTGCAAGGCTGAAGTAATGCATTTTGATCGATATTGTTATCGTGACTTTGTCAACGATTACGAGAAATTGGAAATTAATCAAATATATTTGTAACTTCTTATTGTTAATAAGAAATAACAAATATATTTGGTTAATAATTAAGGGGTGATTTATTACCGCCGCTTATTCGGGAGCGACAACGCGATGGGAAAGATGACGAAACATAAGAGGAAAGGAGATAGTAAGTGATAAGGTATATGCTGTAAGTGTATGCAAGCCTTTGTTACCGATTTTCATCATTTTTGGGGAGGACGGCGGTGAAAAATACGAAAGGCATAGTGAAACTTTGTCATGTTTATGTAATCCATCGACTGAGGTCCTATGTTATACACATGTGTAAATATCGATAACTGATAGATAAATACCGATGTGTAAATACCGATGAGACCTTCTCGCACCTTTCCCTCCTTCTCCGCGCCTACGAATTCCTTCCGCGCCCCATGCTCCCATCTAGCCCCCCTAGAATCCGCCCTGGTTTACTACTTGTGACATTGCCAAATAGTACAATATCTGTTAATATACAGCTGCTTGTTAGCGTAATTTAAGATTTTTTTCAAGAATGGCATTCATTAATGTAATTCAAGATTTTATATTTCAACTAACACCGATATGGGACTTGTTGCGTCAGTATCTCATAAATAATATTATATGGTAAGCTCAACTGCTTAAATGAAATTCGTTTTTACCAATGTTTTTATTCGGTGTTAACTAGTATACATATTTTACGTTTAATTATCATTATAAGAGCTTATTCACAGTAAAGATGTTTGTTGGATACCATTTCAAGGAAAAGAACAATGTTTCAGTCAAAAGTTTACACCTCAGCCGAAAACTATATCACGTGATCAAATGATAAACTTTCATGAATAAACTTTAGCATTTTTATCAGTTATAATCAGATTAATGCGTTATATCAGCAATCGAAAAGTATATCACGTTCGAACAATTTCACGAATAAACTTTCAGCATTTACCAAATGCAATTAGATCATTAGTTATAATTAAATCATTACAATAAATATTAGTGACAAAATGTACAATGCCTCGAGTAAAGTCATATATCTGAACCAAAAAATATACGAGCAGACGTCGCGCTCGAAAGACTCCACCTCAGCATTTTTATCACTTGCAGCGCTTCGCGTACCATTGAAGCGCAATTAAATATATATATCTATTGAACAATCAGGCCAATATTTAACAGATATCAGACTAATATTTAACAGCTACCAGACTGGTATTTCACAGCTATCAGACCGATACTTAACAGCTGTAAATAGTTTTCAAACAGCTATCAGACCGTTATCGATCTTTTTTCAACTCCATCTACTATATATTTATTAAAATGTCTACTGGTCAGGATATAAAACATAATAATGTGAGATAACGTACATTTTATTTAAAAATCTTACAATTCTTCCTGGCGTCGCGACTATCAATAATATTAAATATTTTAAATATTGGGAGTACAAATTAGGTTCGGTCCGTTCAAAAATGCATTTATTTCAAAACAAAATGAATGAACAGATCAATTAAAGTATTGTCCATCGCTGCCTACTACCTTTCTCATCTCTCAGGCAATTTTCGAATTCCATCTCGAAAAAATGACTCGTCTTTGGAGGCGATCCAATTTTGGAGTCAATTTTCGATTTCTGCGAAAGAAGTGAACTGATGATTTGCCAAATCGTGCTGCATCCTTCGGAATAACCAATAATCAGAAGGAGCAACGTCCGGAGAATATGGCGGGTGCGGTAAAACATCTCATTTGAGTGTTTCCAAATATTCTTTTACGACTTTAGCGACATGAGGCCGAGCGTTGTCATGAAGAAGAATAACTTCATCATGTCTTTACGTATTCCAGCCGTTTTTCTCGCAATGCATGGTTCAAACGAATCAATTATAGCCGATACCGATCGCCCGTAATAGAATCGCCAGGTTTCAGCAGCTCATAGTAAACAAGACCTTTTTGGTCCCACCAGATACAGAGCATGATCTTCGAACTATGAATGTTTGGCCGTGCTGTTGATGTTGAGGTCGATGGCAACGATTGACCGGGCTTAGCGTAGTATTTTTTCTTCTTGGGATCGTACAATATCCACTTCTCATCTTCAGTTACAATCCGATACAAAAAATCTTTTCTCTGTTGTCTTTGAATCAGCTGTTCGCAAGTGAAAAATCGCTTTTCAACGTCTCTCGTTTCAGTTCATAAGACACACAATTTCCTTGTTTTTGAATCATTTCCATGGCTCTCAATCGTACAGAAACGGCTTGTTGAGTTACCCCCCAATGATTCTGCAAACTCCTCTTGCGTTTGACTCGAATAATGCCTCTAATTTTTTGTCTTCGAATTTTTTTGGCTGTTCCAGAGCGAGGCTTATCTTCAACGCTGAAATCTCTATCCTTGAAACGTCGAAACCATTCCCTACATGATTTATCAGTAGCAGTGTCAACATAAACTTCGACAAGCATTCGATGGGCTTCGGCATTTTTCTTCCAATTAAAGCAGAAAATCAAAACCTCTCACAAATGCTGCTTGGTTAACACAAAATTCGACATTTCAAACACAGTAAAAATCAAGTAAAAATCATTATTTTGAAACTCAAAGCGATATAAACTGAATATTATTAGCAAATATTTAACCTCTCTAAAATCGCCAAAATCATCTGTCATGAACCATTCACAACAGCTGGAGCTATCTTTAGGAGAAGCTTTTAGGAGAAGCGGACCGAACTAATTTGTACTCCCAATAGAAACAGAACTATTTCAATCTTATAATAATTTAATATCTTTTTCTTTTATAAAAGATTCGGTTTACAATATGGATTACATAGTTGGAATGATGCTTATAAACTTATTAAAAAGTTTATACAATATCATCCTATTTTTTTTATCAGAGCTGAAAAAGACAACGTAATCATAGCCATGGATAAACAGATATACTTTTAAAAAATAAAAAGATTACTGCATATATATATTGAAACATATTCAATAATCAAAAAGTCTCTCTTAAACATGATCAATAATAAACTGAAAACTTTGCTTACTATTATTCCACAAGATGGAAGAATTTTAGTTTCATCTCTGATAATACTTATAAATCTCTAAATGTAAGCGATGGTTTGTTACCCAGAACACATGATCTTCCAAAGATTCACAAATTGGACCCACTCTGAATTACTGTCTATAGACAGTCTCTATACAGAATTGCAACTTTTCTACACAACAGCATAACTAAAAATATTCTCGTATCTGTCAGTCATATAGACAATTTTGATTTAATCAGAAAACAATAAATTCATATGAAAATTAATTCATATTGATCTCTCTCGATGTTATGTCATTATTTACAAACATTCCTATAGAATTGGCAATTAAGAGTTTAGAAAATAGATGCGAATTTAATTTAATTCAATGTAACATACCTAAAGAGGAATTCATGGGGACTGTCCAGTTTGTACTTGATTCAAATCATTTCACTTTCAATAACATCATATATAAACAGAATTTTGGAACACTAATGGGATCACCTCTTTCTCCAATAATCGCAGATGTAGTTATGCAAGATCTCGAAAATGAGATGCTGAGCTGAATAAATCATCACTCTTAGCAACAATAATAGTAATAGTAATAACAATAGTAAAAACAATAATTAAAAATTTAGTTTATAATTCCATACGTAGACCCATTGTCCGAAAAATTTAGAAACTTCATCAAAGACACTATTTCTGTTATATCCTTCTATAGCATTAATAAGGTTACCGCATGAGTAACTATATCAGGGCGCAATAAGATTCATTACCCGCGAGTTGTAAGAAGAACGTCATCTATAAAATTTCTTGTAAAGACTGTAATGAAACTTATGTCGGACAAACAGGGAGACAATTGAAAACGAGAATTTCTGAACACAGATCTCATATTAATAAAAACACAACAACACATTCGATAATTACAGATTATAGGTTGCATCATAATCATGATTTCTGATGGGAAAACGTTAAAATATTGGATAATTGGCTAAGAATTGGAATTATAATAAGAGCTTGATATCAGAGATGATCAATATAAAACAACAGAACAACAGTATAAACTTGAAAACAGACATAGGATGCTAAATCAAGCATTTGACTTATTTTAACTCTTAGTTTGTTTTTATTAGTGACATTGAAAATGACTTTTAAATGATGTAAGTTCTCACGAATTATCTTATTTTACTATTTGACGATGGTCGACACGTTATTCAGTACATTTTATTTATTATTTTATAATTTGACTAAAAAAATCTTTAATTGTTTGACATCTTTATTATCAAAACACTGGATTAGCAATTTACATTATGTGCTTGCAATTTCCATTATGGGTAAATTTTTTGTACATTCATTTTTCCTATAATAATTATTTAATTTTATTATTAAACCGACTTTTATGATTTCCAGCTTTGTAATTGACATGGAAGAATGTATTCTCAACAGTGAATTTAATTTGGTTTCCCTTGCACGAGATTGCAAAGAATAGATTCACATTTTCCAATTTAGTGCGTAGACAACGAGCAATATTAATTATGTAACTTTTTTGTGTATTATGTATATTTTTCCCTAAGAAAGAAAGTTAGAAAATTAACCGAGATGCACGAATTTAGTATTGTTTTAACGATTATATTTGTTCTACGACCTCTTCAATTTGAATATTGAGAGATATTCTTGAACACTTTGAACAGCATTTATTCCTTCGCTCTTTTATCTCTGTTATTATTTTTAAGTTAGGGAATAACATTCAAATTTTTGTATTAAATATTAAATTATAAACAAACAGAGATCGAGAATGAATAAAACACTTTTTTATTATCATTTTCTAGCTTAAAAACCAGTGTAAAATTCATTTCCCTTCGTCTCCAATCTCTTTTTGTTAATAATTAAAATAAGAATCCTTACACTAAAACAATATTAAGTAGTTTATAATGGCATTAGAAATTGACACTGTAATAATTACGCTAAATTTATAATAATATTTTCGCATAAAGAATTTATTCTTATGGTCAATATATTCGAATGTTTCAGCTAATTTCTAGCCTTCTTCAGCAAGAATGATGCATAATAAGAATTCTAATTTAATTAAGAAGCATATATTATTGTGAATGAATATCACGACTGACATTGTACCATAAACATCATTAACTTCAATTTAATTGATTTTGTTTAATTTACCACATTTCGTTTAAATTCCAACTATGTAGGTATATATTACTGCTTCAAAATCTACATATGTAAAAAATCTATTGAGCGTTTCCAGTTCCGACGATCTCCTGAAATAAAAATATCTGTTGACTATCCAGCGTATTAACTGATTATAGAAAATATGATGTAGGAGTTTGAACACGGAAAATATATGTTACTTAATTTTTCTTATTATGCATCATTCTCGCTGAAGAAGATTATAAATTAGTCGAAACATTAGAATGTATTGAACATACGAATAAATTGTACTTACATACGAAAATATTGTTATTAATTTATCGCAATATTACAACATCAATTCCTTTTATTATATAGTCCATTTTAATTCCTTTTGTTAAATATTAAATATTTAATATTAAATATTAAGTTATTAATAATAAAATGAAGATCAACAAAGAATAAATAATTTTATGATGATCATTTCCTAATTTAGTTAAAAAACATCAGTATATAATTTTGTTTTAGTCCGATTTACTTTTGTTAAATATTATGTTATAAATGAATGGAGATCGAATAAATCGTTTTGTCATTATCATTATCTAACCTAGCAAAGATACGTTAAACTGACGTCATTTTTTTCGGCTCGTAAACATCGCCAGTTACTTATTAATGACATCATTTAGACGTCGCTATGATGTGATTATGTCAAAGTTTATTAACATCATTATTGTTACATCATAATAACGTTGATAATTAGTATAAAAGAGACATTTACTCTGCAAACAAGCTGACGTTATTTATCGTCATTTTGACGACAAAATAATCTAAAAATAATGTGAGCTTATTTAGTCGTTTTTTAGACGTATCATTTGCGATACTTTATAAATCTATTAACTTTACAATTAAGTAGCACAACAACGCCTCTAATACTGGGTCTACAATAGAAGTCATAGCAGTCGTAGGGTTTTCAGTTGTAAAAAATTCATCAATTATTCTTCTTATAATGGACTGCGATCGATTAATTTTCTACGACTTAAGATCTTACGATCGCTACAACTTCTATTGTGAACCCCGCGTAAAGCACTAATAAAGCGCTTATATACATTTCTTTTAATGCTTTTGCAATGCTTTGTAGACACTGAGCTTGGGAAAAAAACTTCAAATACACCAAAGTAACGTAAACGTGTTCCATCTTTGGATAGACCTAATAACCGTAGCACATTAACGAATAATCCTTTCTTCTTACTTAAAAAACTTACTTTTTACTTGAAATATATTCCGCACAGCACTTTTTATTGAAAATATATTAAATACATATCTATATTGCACTTACATTGCGTTTCATTTCATATCAAATATAAATTTCATATTAAATACATGCAATGGATTACGAAAAAATCAAAATATATACTTAATACTGTTACGTTCAGCGGACTCTCACGATTCTTTTCTTTCGTGGAGATCTGGAATTCGTTGAAATAAAAAGACAGCTTCGAATAACGCACAAGTTGAGTGTTATAGCATAGAGAAGACTAAAAATTTTCTTTTCCCATACTAAAACTAAACTGAAGAATCCAGTATCTCTTCGTAAATCGCTCCGAGATAAACTAAAAATCGGTGCACGAGCTATGAGACCAAAAGGATACCAAGTTTGTGCCCTTTGGATACTAAAAGACTGCGGCTAAAATAATAATAAATATATCATTGAAACCGTAAGACTGGCACCAAGATACTTTTTAACGATTAAGTCGCGATTCTCACGAGTCCGTGAACACAAAATCTAAGAAGCGACACGCGACATTCAGGGGCAGATTCTGGGTGATCTCGTGCCGACGCGCTTTCTTGACGCACGAACTTTTTCCTATAAAAATTTATAGAAAATATTTATGGAAAAGTGTTCTCAACACTACAGACTCCGATCAACATCCTTTCCTCTCCCCAAGATCTTGATCAATCCAAGAGCAAAGAAAAATCCTACTACTAGTTAACGTATCTATCGTATTCCATCAATCCAAATCGGAGTAATCGGGGATGATTAATATAAAAACCGCGGCCCTCAGAGTGATTTTTCTCTCTGAACTTAGAGAAACTATAGTTGTCGGGACTTTTGAAAAAGCTTTATCGATTCTCGAAGCTCTTTTTTTCCAGTAGAATCAGCAAACCATACTCATCTTAAGATCAACAGTACTAATCGGAGAAATTAACAAAGCGGAGCCAGCATCCCACAGTCGGCACCCTCTTCGACAGTCTCTCGGGTACCTTATTCATCGTTATCGCCAAGTGGTAAGTTTTGATTTCGCTATAGTACACTGAGTGATCCCTCCTCTTCTTGTGTGGTCTCTTTTCAAAGATGACCAAATTTTTAATGCGTTCACGCAGTTCTTCTGCCCCTCGTCACCGACACTTAGCGGAGACTAACAATGCGCGCCGACTCACCACCCGTCCGCGTGTCCGCACTAACATCGCGGAAAACTCTAGAGAACAATCTCCGTTAATTCAGGCATCGGCTCAAGAACAGACTCCGATCGTTCAGTGTCCAGCCTTGACTCTATCCGCTATTAGATATTTTTTACTCTCTTGTCTCCAATTTGTACCCAGACTTTTTCAATGTTCCCGATCTCTTCCCGTCCTCCCCCTGTTTCACATCCGTGATATCATCACTCTCGATTAAGAAATTTTTCGTCTCACATCTCCTCAATTCCTCCTGTTCAACCTGACGCTTACTTCCCCGCTAATCTCCTTCCTCTCCTCTTTCATAATGCCCATCAGTTATTGGAATACATGTCTCACTTTATTCCTTCCACTAATGATCGTAATTATCGCAGGATCCACTTGCCTATTTTCAGTTCCCATACTATTTCTCATTCCCATTGATCCTCTTTTTTTTCAACCATATGAACTTACATAATTTTAATTCCCCCTTCCTCCTTCCAAATCCTTCTCACACAAAATAACATCAGTATTACACGCTCTCTTTCCACGTACACACATATATACAAACTTACACATACATAAATCTATACTCAAAAATATTACAGAATAAAGAACCAAAGAATTGTATTTTTATACCTACGGAAAATGTATCACCAAATATTGCTTCAATTATAGTACTGTTAAATTAAATCCTCTTTTGTCAATTTAACAAACCTCTCCTTATATTCATTGTAAGTTCTCCCCCGATTGCATTTCGTCCTCTCCCCAGTCACTTGGATGAATACCATGATCGAAAATCAGGGCATACGAACGTACCGGCACATTTGGCAAAGTGCGCCCTCTCGGCACACTGATCCAGTTGGGGCCCTTTAAATTAAAAGTACGACCGACTCGTGTGCCCGTTTAGCGGAGCACGAGTTGAGGTTTCCACTTCGTCTTCCATTCGACCCTCGGCTCGTTAGAAGCAGGATGAAGCGAAATACCTCCCGATTTGCGTCAGTTCTTCCTCACAGCTCCCTTGCGGTCCGGCACCTGGATACGACCAAATCGGTCTAATAATTCGGTTTCCGTTGCGTTCCCCCCTCAGCTCCATACATGCGGAGCTTGGATGTAACAATACATATATAATATGTAGTAGATGTATTGTGCATATTCAAGTCAAAATATATATATGATACAATATATATATGATACATATATAATATGTAGCAAGTATATTTAAATATA
>Ga0157363_1005902_pt1 | contig 11489 bp, 6 predicted proteins | sample AttsexASBM1_FD_111477 | JGI IMG/M metagenome (GOLD analysis project Ga0157363, IMG submission 111477) | Fungus gardens microbial communities from leaf cutter ant in Ribeirão Preto, State of São Paulo, Brazil - Atta sexdens ASBM1 | ecosystem: Host-associated > Fungi > Mycelium > Unclassified ...
AATATGGCAAAAGGTCGTTGATGCAAACGAAGAATATTTCGCTGATTAATATTTTTTCGTTTGTTTTTGAATAAAGATTGAATTTTACAAAAAAAAGCTCAGAACTTTTTTGTACACCTAATATATATATGTATATATATATATATATATATATATATATATAATAGATAATAATTCTAATTTTGCATTCATTACGAGATTATGATGTGAGGAGGTATGATATATTTTTTATGTAATTTATTGAATTCAATATACTTAATCCATGTGTATGCGTTTTGGGCATAAATTTGACCCGCTAAAAATTCCGTATATTCCAAATAGGGCTGCATTCAGGAATTACGCTCAGATAACTTTAAGCTGTAAGTTACGTCACGTATATTATAGCAAAAATGCATCCTAAAGTTATCTAGGCGTAATTCCTGAACGCAGCCCAGGTGAAGATGTATCACATCAAGCCGAACGAAGAATGAAGTTAAGCACTTGTATTTTGTATACTTCGTTCTATATCATCTCTCTATATTTATGTATCATCAAATAATCAAGTCTTTTTTGTTCTCTATAGTAATGATTTAATGTGAGTTGTATGATATATGATAGGGCTACTTATTACATTGATAAATCGATTTAACTGACATAATAAAAGTATTATTACAGTAAAAATTAAAATTACAATACTAATATAATATAAAGGCATATATAATAGACTGGTTGCCTGCAAATTATTTCAAGTCCTTCTTTCTGATTTCTGTGGCATAAATCTTGACGCGCAGCGTATATAAATATCGAAGTTACCTTATTATTTGAATTCCATTTCAATTTATTAGATATTGTATGAAATATTTAAAAATTATTGTACATATAAAGATTAAAATAAAATATTTTTTAATGTAAAATTGATGTGATAATTAATAAACGTGATAAATAAATGATTATTAAAAGAGGGACGTGTTTTCATTTATCAGCTGAAAAACGGACAATTCACTAAAAAATACTTCTAACGGAAAAATGAGTATTGAAAATGAACAATCCACTCAAAAATACTCATGATCATACTTGCGTATATGTTCCTCGTTCATCTGCAGAAAAACGAGTATTGAAAGCGGGCAATTTCCTCAAAAATATGCATACTCGTTTATACTCGTTATTGTTCCTTGCGATGCACCGCGGATGCTTGTGAGTGTAAGAAAAGGACAGAAAACGGGTTAAAAACGGGCTAAAAACAGACTAAAAATGGTCCATATGAGGTCTAAAATCATGAAAAATTTTTGTAAAGAATATTGCAGCAATATTATTTCAATCTTCTGTGCTGTATGGGAATATGCATACAATTCAATAAAAATGTTTTATAACGAAGTGAAAAGGATCTGGAAAATCTTATATATATTCATTTGTAGATATTTTATACAGATAATTCCTGTAAAAGAAAAAGAATAGGAATATGTAACATTAATGTCTATTGTGTCAGTTTTGAAGCCTATTTTGTCAGATGCTCATTTTTACTTATCTTACGAAAACATTAATTATTGCAAAATTGTAAATATTATAAAAAGTGCTTATATTATCTAATAGAAGATATTTTTTAGTTGGTTCTTATGTTTTTAAAGTTTTATTTTTATCTTTTGTTTAAGAAATATTATCTAAAAACAAAGTGATGCCGGTGACTTTTCTCTAGTATGCTGTAATTATACATATGTAATACTAACCTGCTAGTTTCAAATTTATATTGAGGCCTTCTCATGACTAGTAGTCGTGGAAGAATGTGTATGAAAACTCTTTTCACCCAAGGTGCCATTTTGTGCGTTTGTGGTGAACGGAAATGAACGTTGAGAACAACGACGGTAACGCATATACTGAAAAAAATAAAGAAACAGAGCTTAATCATATATTATAAGTAACATATTAAATAAATGTGCTTTGCAGTATATTTTAATTACATATTACAAGATTACTTTCTTATCCATCACAATTTAAATAATATACTCTATTGATCAAACGTAATTTGATGACAAATTGTTACGCATAATAAATTAGTATAGAAATTTAGTTATTCGCATGGAATTCGCAATTATTCTAATCACCAAACTAATACATTTTATATCTATTTTACATGGCAATGGTAATTAGAACTAATTACAAAGTTATTGTTTATGATGCTTAATGGAGAAAAGTTAATTAAATTTTTAATAAACACCGTTTCATTACGGTGGAGATTTTAATTCTCGTTAACTTCTAGAGCTTGCTAGCCTAGACTATTCGGAAACGTTATCCGAATATCCCTGCGTATCATTTTACCTTTTTTTGAGTGAACAATAAGGATAAAACAATATATGGAAGCACTCGAATAATCGATCTAAATGCAGCTTAATGTGTATACATTATAATTATAATTAAGTCACTATTATTATAATTGCATAAACTTTTTAAATGCAACAATAATGTAAAGAATCTTGTTATTTAAATATCGTAAATATTAATTTAAATATCGTAAATATTCCAAAAAAAGAAAAAATAACTTTACTTTTTATTAAAGAAAGAAAGTTATTTTTTTCTTTTTAGATTAATATTATATTTTTAAAATCAAAAATAGGATTCTAAAAAATTTTGATTTTTTAATAAATATGTTTTTTATATTGAAATATTTGGTTTTTATTATTTTCTTTGTTTTTGTAATAATTTATTCGCTTGAATCCTTTTAGTGAGCAAGAAATGCTTGTTACTTAATATTATAACATATGTGCTTATGTATATTGCTCTTTTATATAGTTTTAAGTAGATTAGATTTCTTTATAGAAAATAAAATCCAGCATTTCTAAGAAAAATCTCTGCTGGATATTTGCCAGTTATTTTCAACTTATATAATTCTCAGCTTATGGAAATTTTATAAAAGTTTCATTTCTGTGTCCTCAAGTAATGTGCGCGCCCGCGCGCGCGCGTGTGTGTGTGTGTGTGTGTGTGTGTGTATGTATGTGTGTGTGTATGTATGTGTGTTTGTTTTATTTAATTTCTTTCGTGAATTGCGATATTTTGTAGTTTTATATAGTATGCTAGAAATCAGTCATTAGATTACTGCAAGTTTATCCCAGCGAACGAAGACAAATTGCTATAACGTACAATCATAATTGATCTTCAAAGCAGGATGGAATGTAAATCTCATGAGACTATTCATAACACAGATCCATTCGACGATGGGAGATCCTAATTGGAGAAGAGAGAGAAGACAGGTCGCGGTTTAAATTGGACCCACTTCCTTTGACTGGCTTCAAACCATTTATCGGTTCGGACTACATTGCCACAGCGACATAAATTCTCGATTCTCGATTCTCACGTCTGTTCGCTTTTTATCATGCCCGACCGCGTTAGTCATCCCTGCAAAATGTGCCATAATGCTCACGTATTAGGCTTTCTCGAAGCTATCTTTGCTCTAAACGTGTAATCTTGAACAACGGGACGTGACAAGAAAGACATTTCCACTAAAACATTACTAATTTCAAGATGAACTTTGTTAAAATTAATAAGAAAATTTATTAGATATTTAATAAAAGGATATTATATAATATAGTTATTACATAAGATTTTTATATAAATTACTTTTATCATTGTTATGTTTTATTTTACGACAAATATTAATCTTCATCGGTATTATATATATATATATATATATATATATATATATATATATACAGCTCCATTTCTTTAACTGGTATTCGTGTATCCGATATATTTAAAATTAATGTATTTTGTTAATATTAATATACATAATTGAATAATTTTTTTTCATTTTAAAGATCAAAATCCGAAGAATAAAATTGTATAACTTAAAATCATGTAAAGTTGTAAAATCATGTAAAGCATATTTATAAATAATTTTTTACAATGTAAAATATCCGACTCCTGCACTGGATACGCCGTTTTATTTTATTACATTTCTTATTATGTGTATTAAAACTTATACGCGTCCCAAATATCTTGTTTGTAAATCAATTTCAGTAAATTATAAAATAATAAAAATTCAAGAAATCTTTTCTTTTTTGATAAAGCAGAAATTATGTATGCAGAAATATGTAATTGTATAGATAATCTACTACCTGGATCAAAGATGCGTTTACTAGGCTAATGCCAAGGATGTCACGCGCGGAATCTCATACATATCTAAACGGAAATTCGTAATGGTGCCGATCTGAGAAGGACGAAGTGAGCCTCTTGAAATTCCAGTGAGATGGGAAATTTGGCGCTATATTCGAAGTGGCAGACATTACGCATTTCATGATTATAAATTCCTTTGAAGTTCAACTCTTATCTTAGAAATATATGACATCTTTTTTTTCGTACATTTTTCTAAATTAATATATTATATCACCATTTAAGATATTTATTTATAACACTCAAAACTTAAAAAATTTCTTATTTTAGAAATAAAAAACACTATTTCACAAATTTTTTAAATTTTTTATATTAATGTATTGCGCATTAAATTTCAAGTTAAAATTTTTTAAAAATATATGTAATGTCATTTCAAATTAGACAATTAAAAAATAAAAAATGTGTTACTGCTACTTTACTCTCACGAAATTGTGCGCAGTGTTCATCTCTATAATTCTTTAAGCCTTCGCACTAGCTTAAGAACTATCAATATCTTGGTGCTCTGGAACTAGAAGCATTCTTTTTTATTTGTTCTGCAATGTCCGCAATCACGGGAAGTGCGCAACATCTAAGCGAGACACGTTGTATATCTTAGAATTCACTCCACGGGTGGCTGGAGTCAAGTGAACGCTGCTACTGATTAATGTGTCACACCTACTGCATCCTTGCAGCGTCCGAAGCTATTAGGAGGTTTCCATCACATACACACAGACACTCTTTCTCTCTCTCTCTCTCTCTCTCTCTCTCTCTCTCTCTCACACCTACGTGTCTGTACACATACATGGAAAGACACGTGGCTTCCACTTAAATAGCCCGCTGTCGGCCCAATTTGCTGACTCCCTCGTCCTCAAGGAGATTCGTCGCTTTTCTCTTCGTTGCCCAAGTAGATCGCGTCATTGATTCGACCGGGGAATGCGTCTTAACACGTTCATGTCCTCCATATCGATAATGGCCGACACTCGAGATTCGCTTTCAAGTTCCAAATCGGTGGATTTTAAACGCTTCGGTGTCATATTCGCGCTCTGATTATATTATTTTTAAATTTTTTCCCAGGAGAAGTTCTATAATTCAATTTTGGCCATTATATTTTCATACATTTTTAGTTGCTTATTTGGGATGCGTAAAATAATTTTTATTTATTAAAAAGACATTTGTGTGAGAGGATTAATTCCGTTTTTATAATAATGTTGTTTATTAACAATGTATAAGATTATTATAGTTATATAATTATAATTATCATATTAATTATGTACATGAGGTTTAACATAGTATTTTTATTCCATGTTATTTTACATTTTGAAAATTTGTGTTAATTAAGAAGAACTTTTATAATGTATATAATAACACACAAATTGCGTGCAAAAATTATGTCATTAAAAAGAGGTGCCTTCATGAAATGAAAGAGAACATTCTTTAATGAAAGCTCGAATCAATATAAAATATTTTCTTGGAAATAATTACTCGTGATGGCTACTGGTTGTTAACCAGTTAACCAGGCTTAACAGTTTTTTCTTTCTTTCTTTATCTCTCATTGAAGATCAAAATCGCTTCAGAGATAAGCAATCTTCATCTCGCGCTCGTCCTGGCCCGTCTTGGTCGCGTAATCCAGAGAAATATTGCAAATTCGAGAGTTACCGAGGAGTAAAAAGCTTTCGCTGTTCTAAGACGTTCGCGGACGTGGAATGAATCGTGAAATCGTAGGACGTTCCTCTACCGATTCTCTGAGAAAAGGATCATTAAGTCTCGGATGTGCGTAGTCGGTTGCTTGCATTTGCTAGTGTGTATCTCAGAAGAAGAAATATGCTCTCTTCCACTCGCGCCATGGTGCGGGTTTTGTTAGTTACATATTTGATGCTAATGTACATTCGCATTTGAATAAAAATATTTTATATTCCCATTGAGAAGATTCGACAATAAAAATAACCGTATATTTTAAACTTTTAAAGAAACTATGCCACTTCTTATTGTCTTTAAAAAAATTAAATAATTCCACGCATTCACATGCTTTGCTGAGCAAAGCTCTTTTAACATAGAAAATAAAATCGTATAAGTGTGTTTCTTCCACGGACGTGTGCCGAAGGGAGCGTTTTCGATCTTCGCTGTAAATCGGCTGTGTCATGAGAAAAAAACGACGTCGTACAAATTTCCTAGTCGCTTCATCATCGTTGGCCATCAGTCATGAAGAAAAGAATGTTGCGCTAGATGGAAACAAGAGTCAAGAGGAAGCTTTATAAAAAAAAATATAGAGAAAGAAGAGAAACACACAAAGAGGAAGTTTTTATGAAGAATGAATGTGGGAGATCGCAGAAGAAAAAGTAGATACTGAGTTAAAAGATGTAAGCGTGAAATTGTACAATAATTGCAGAATATCAGGAGTAAAAAGAATTTTCCCATTGTTGCAAAACTATGAATATTAGTAAATTTTTTTACGATACATGTTTCTTGGATGTTATTTGTTACATATTGGCGAATTAATTAAAAATCATATTTTTTTAGTCCTGTCCTACGAAGTACAGTATTATGAAATATGCATCTATGGCCGCGGATTTTAAGCACATAATTACATTAGTTTAGAAATTTTTAATAATTTTTAATGCAAAAAAAGAAAACATTAAAAAAAAATGTATTTTGAGGCGCTGAGTTCGAATCTGCTATCGAAATATTTTCGTTAAGTTCGATTTTTTCCGAGATAAAAAAAAGACATTTTTTTCTAATATAATACATATAATATATTCTCAGAAGTGAACGGAGTCATAACTATCAAGCTACAAAGGGCTGTACAGCTAAGTCGAGCCAAGCAGGATGTAACCTACATATATCTATATGATGCATTACACCGGCACACTTCCGACGTTCGCGCGTTCTCTTCGTCGCAAACTCGTCCTTTTGGTGAATCGAAATATTTCTTCGCGAGATTTCCCGGACTGTGTTCGTAGATTTGTGACCTACTTTGCGAATTCACGTGCAACCAGTACGTACTGTCTCGCGACCGTTCATCTTCGAGGCGACGACCATATGAATCGTAATCACGTTCGAAAAAGCCGTTAACTCGAGCACGTAACTCGAGCACGTAGATTGGCAAGTGACCGGAAGGGAAGGCACCTATAGCGTCGCGCCTGGTTGAATTGCAACGGCAAGTTTCCGCGGCACGGGATCATAAGATGCTTCTCAACCTTTTCAACAAAGTTTCCGGAAAAAAAGCAGGAAGAGGGGACAGATAAGTGCCGCATATTCCACTTTTTGTCGTTTCGTTATATCTCGCCCGAAGATGCGGAAGAGCGATTAAAGTTATGCTATCGAAGGCGAGCATCTTGAGAATCATGCACTTTACGAGCCATATTGTTTGCTGTGTTAACATAAGAAAAAAGTTGATCTTTTGAAAAAGTTGATCTTTTCAATCAGGCAATTGTGTAATACTTTTATATAATAGCACTATAATACTATAATAGTAACTATAGTCTCTCAGTGTTTGATTTTATCGTAATATACGAAATAAAGTATTTTACATGTTAACAAGGATTTCGGAAAATAAAAAAATGTATCATTATTAAATTCCAAAAAATAAAGTATTAAAATTTAATTTGTTTAAACTTTTCAATTTTTTATTATAATAATATTAAACGTATTAATTATTGAGCTCTGATGAATTTTTTTTCGTTTTCTAATAGTTTACCTTCAGGCGTGTTTAACAATTACAATAGTTTTAAGATTGAACCGTTGTTTGTTTCTATCTCAAACGAACAATTCGCACTATTTTCTATTAGGAATAAGGGTTTGTGAATTTGTCAAAAATTACTATTCCGACTGAAATGCAATGTCTTTCACTTTTAGTTTGGTAACAATTTTTCTTTATCTTCATTTAGGAAGAAAAATTGTTTTGAACTCATAAAGTCCATTGAAAATAACGTAAAAAGTCTAAGCAATTCTACTTTCGTTTTAAACTTGAAAAATCACGTAATCTCTGTTATACAGAAAATAAGCTTCACGAAACTAACTAACCATTTTATCATTAAAGGCACACTTTTTTACTCAGAATGACTAAGAGTTTTATCAAAGAGAATTCAAAAATCTTATTTATAAGAACTGACAAAGGTAATGTTACCATAGCAATTGACCAAGACGAGTACAAACAAAAAATGCGTAAAATGTTAGGAAATATTAGCACCTACACAGTAATTAATAGGGATCCAATTAGGAAACTCACTGAATCTGAGAATTGACGAAATGGAAGAATTGTGGATATATAGAAAATGTACAAAAAATTATACTACAGTGATGGAATCCTTCCGAGAGCCTATGGGCTTCCCAAGATTACAAAAATGCGTGCCCTTTGAGAATTATTATTTCGTCTATTGATAGTTCTCTTTATTCATTAGTCTCTTTTTTGCATAATATTATCAAAGACAATGTTTCTAAACTAAGGAGCCATATTAATAATAGTTTTAAATTGGTTGAAAAACTTAATGGTTTTGTTTAAATAATATTCGTTGATTTCTCTTGATCAATATCATTGTTTACCAATATTCCTTTAGATTTGGCTATAAAAAGTATTTCAGACAGATTTTACATACATTTTATTATATGTCGTTGTATATCAAAAGATGAATTCCTTAAAGCTTTAAAATTAGTATTAGAATCTAATTTTTTTACCTTTGATGACAGAATTTACACAGATTGGAACACTCATGGATTCTCCATTGTCCCCCATCATTGCAGATTTGATTATGGAAGATTTAAAATGCAAAGCTTTGGAGAGATTTGGAATTGAGGTACCTTTTTATTTTAGATATGTTGATGACGTTGCGATTGCTAATCACTTAATTGAAGAATTTTTAGAAGTATTTAACTCTTTTCATTCAAGATTGTAGTTCACTTTGGAAGTTGGTTGTGACTGATTGAATTTTTTGGATGTGACGATTATTAAGGCGAACGAAAAATTAGAATGTAATATTTATCATAAATTAACTTTTTCAGGGAGATATCTCAGTTTTTATCTCTTCGTCCTATTTCACAAAAGAGAGATGTTCTTATGAGCATGATGGACAGAACTTTTTTACTATCTCATTCAAAATATCATAGGGATAATTTAAATTTTATTATTAAGACATTTTTGGACAATGACTACTCTATTAATTTTATTTTTGAAACTTAATTAATTTATGATTAAGGTCTCTTTTAAAACGTAAGACGTTTAAACAAATTAAGAAAACTAACATCGACAATAAAACAACTTCGTGGTATCCTTTTTTTGCCTTGTATTTATAACAAAGTCAGCATCAAGAGCATTATCAAAAATCACAATGTTAAATTTTCTTTCTTCAGTTTGAACAAACTTGACGGAATTATTAAAGCACAAAAAGATGTTCTTTCTCATGAGAAATGTCAAAAAAAAATATAGTTTACAAGAATGTAAAAATTGCAATGCTTCTTATGTTGGACAGACGAGCCATAAATTAAAGACTAGAATTAACGTACACAAAAATGACATTAATAAAAAGAACGGTAACTTGTCTGAGATTTCTGAACATAGATTGCAATCTGAACATGATTTTGATTGGAGTAACATCAAAATTTTGGATAATGAGAGATATATTGGGAAAAGATAAGTGTCTGAAATGTTTCATATTAAAATTCAGAAAAATGGTCTAAATTCGAAATTAGACACCGAGTGCTTACACAAACATAATCAATAAATCTTAATTTTTTTGATTGATGTATCTATACTTAAGCGACTATCTACATTATTTTTCAATCCGATGACTTTTGACAACGTTGTTTTCTTTTTTAAAATATTTACTTCTTAATGTTCTCTTATCTTAGTCGACTTTGCTTTGACACTACAAACGTTATATTGCTTTTAAGAAATTTAATTAATTTTATCTGTTTTTATGATTTTAACTTACATTATTTTAATATTGTTGCAGTTATGATTTGCAGTAGATAAGTCTCTTTAAAGCTTTTGTTATCCTTCTTTCTTTCAGTAACTATCTTTTGAATGATTATTTCTGATTTAGCTCGCACTTAGCTAATCAACTAATTGACGGTTATATACACTCCGAACGTGAGAATCTGTTGAGACTTACTTGCTGCACACGATTTCTATTACGAACATTAGAATATAAACAATTTTTACTATTGAGGATTGCTGAAGATGGCTTGGATACAGCTGAAATGTTTCACTTCTTTATTTTATGTAATAGATTAGTAGATACAATCGAAATATACCAGGTGTGTAAGCTTAAATCCGCTGTTTGTTCATAGGTGGCATTAGTGAGCGTACAAAGCTACCCTGGGCACACAACACACTTTTTTTTATGCGTTTGATATCTGTCAACATTAACCAGTGCACATCATCAGCAATTTCAAACAACAACATACATTTTTTCTTTCGTAATCATGTCTAGTTTTTTGCTAAAAAAAAAGCATATGCGGGAAGCTTTGATTTCTGTTTCAATTTGAAGAAATCGGACCGAATCGCATCGAATGCTTGTGGAGGTCTGGCGACAATGCTTTATCGGAAACAACGTGAGATTGGTTTCGCCGGTTCAATGACGACAATTTTGACCTGAGTGACAAGAAGCATGGAAATCGGCCCAGGAAGGTTGAGAACTGTCAATTGCAGGCTCTTTTGGACGAGGACGATACTCAATCGCAAAAAATGCTTGCCGAGCAATTGGGTGTTTCTCAAGCAGCCATTTCCATGCGGCCACATGTCATGGGGAAGGTTCAAAAGATCGGAAAATGGGTGCCGCATGAACTGAACGATAGACAGATGGAGCGACGCCAAAACACATGCTAAATTCTGCTTGCCAGACAAAAAAGAAAGTCGTTCCTGCATCGGATTGTGACAGACGATGAAAAGTGGATCTATTTTCAGAATCTTAAACACAAGAAATCTTGGGTTGATCCCGTCCAACCATCAACATCTTCCTCAAGACCAAATCGCTTCGGACGGAAGACGATGCTGTGCGATTGATGGGATCAGGAGGGTGTCATCTACTACGAGCTGTTAAAACCTGGTGAAACTGTTAATGCTCACCGCTACTATCAACAACTGATCAAATTGCACCGTGCTCTGCGTGAAAAAAGGCATTATCGGAAAAGACATGACAAGCTGATTTTCCTCGCATCATCGCACACGTCAACAAAGGTCCAAAACTACTTGGAGACACTCAACTGGGAAATGCTACCCCGTTTCGCTTACTCACCAGACCTGGCATCTTCTAACTATCACCTGTTTTCGTCGATGGGCCACGCGCTCGCTGAGCGGCACTTCGATTCTTACGAAGACGTCCGAAAATGGCTTGATGAGTGGTTTGCCTCGAAAGATGAGGAATTTTTTTGGCGTG
>Ga0157363_1005904_pt1 | contig 11489 bp, 8 predicted proteins | sample AttsexASBM1_FD_111477 | JGI IMG/M metagenome (GOLD analysis project Ga0157363, IMG submission 111477) | Fungus gardens microbial communities from leaf cutter ant in Ribeirão Preto, State of São Paulo, Brazil - Atta sexdens ASBM1 | ecosystem: Host-associated > Fungi > Mycelium > Unclassified ...
AGGGATTGAACCGATGGCGCTTACAAAAGCTGAAATGTCAGAATATTTGTTTGAAAAATTGGGTCTAAGCAAACGTGACTCTAAAGAGTTAGTGGAACTTTTCTTCGAAGAGATTCGCAGTGCACTGGAGAAGGGAGAACAGGTCAAACTATCAGGATTTGGTAACTTTGATCTTCGGGAAAAAAACCAACGTCCAGGGCGAAATCCCAAGACCGGTGAAGATATTCCGATCACTGCTCGTAGAGTTGTCACTTTCCGGCCTGGTCAGAAACTTAAAAGCCGAGTCGAAACTGCAGTACCTAAAAAAGGTTAATGCAGATACCCTAATAATAAAAAAAGCTGCCTTGGCAGCTTTTTTTATCTCTAGTGCTTGCGAAATCGTTTAGGACAAGGAGTGGTGTGGGCTTATGTGTAGATTGTTTTATTTTCGTAGTATGTCTGTTTTGGCTGTGCTCCTCACATTCTTACTTGTAGGCTGTAGTAGTCATGCGCCATCGCCTGATGCTCGGTTATCAAACCCTCGCATGGTGCATCAAGTGCTAAGCGATCAACTCGTTAAATGGCGTGGCACACCATACCGCTATGGCGGTTTAAGTCGTAGCGGTATCGACTGTTCTGGTTTTGTTTATCGTACTTTTCGTGAGCGTTTTGATATACAGCTTCCAAGAACGACTCGGCAACAAAGTGATATTGGCACCCGTATCCGCAAAAAAGATTTACTTCCGGGGGATCTGGTCTTTTTTAAGACAGGCTGGGGAGAAGGGGGATTACATGTCGGCATCTACGATACCCAAAATCAATTTATTCATGCATCGACCAGTCGCGGCGTAATGCGTTCATCGTTAAATAATGTCTACTGGCGAAAAGTCTTTTGGCAAGCACGTCGTTTATAAAAGGCTTTCGCCCGAGGTTTAAAAATGAAATTCGAACATCAATGGTGTACTCAGCTTCCTGAACTTTGTAGCGAAGTGATGCCAAGCCCCTTACATGAAGGTCGACTAATGTATCTTAACCGCGCGCTCGCTGATGAGTTAACGCTTCCCGCTACTGAAACACTGCAAAAATCGTCAGTATGGTGGGGCGGCGAATTGCTTACAGGCATGCGTCCGATTGCTCAGGTCTATAGTGGACACCAATTTGGGGTATGGGCCGGGCAGTTGGGCGATGGTCGAGGTTTGCTTCTGGGTGAACAACAACTTGCTACTGGAGCAAAGTGTGATTGGCATTTAAAAGGGGCAGGTAAGACGCCTTATTCGAGGATGGGGGATGGGCGAGCGGTATTGCGTTCAACGATCCGCGAGTTTCTGGCCTCAGAAGCCATGCATGGACTCGGAATACCCACCACACGTGCACTCAGTATTGCAACAGGTCGTGACCTAGTACAGCGCGAAGTGGCAGAACCGGGAGCGATGCTGATACGTACAGCGGAAAGCCACTTAAGGTTCGGGCACTTTGAACATCTATTTTATCGACAACAGACTGAAGAATTAACGAAACTGGCGGAATACAGCATCAATAACTTTTGGCCTGAGTTAAGAGACGAAGCAGACCGTTATTATCTGTGGTTTGCCGATATTGTGCGACGTACCGGAACGCTGATTGGGCAATGGCAAAGTGTCGGCTTTGCACATGGCGTAATGAATACTGACAATATGTCGCTACTCGGCCTCACGTTGGATTATGGTCCGTACGCATTTATGGATGACTACAATCCCGAATTAATCTGTAATCACAGCGATTATCAAGGGCGTTATGCCTTCGAGAACCAACCTACGGTTGGGTTGTGGAACCTCAATCGTCTCGCGCATGCGCTATCTGGCTTGCTGCCGACGGATAAACTCAAGTTAGCACTTAAAGAATACGAACCTGCGCTGATGACCGCATGGGGAGAGCGTATGCGTGCAAAACTCGGTCTCTATGACAGCCATACCCAAGATAACGATTTATTGATTGAGCTCTTTGCGTTAATGAGCCGAGAGAAAGCGGATTATACTCGAACTTTCCGACTGTTAAGTTATGCGGCGGGGGGAGATAAAGGCGGAGCATTACGCGACGATTTTATCGACAGAGCTGCTTTCGACAGTTGGTTTATACGTTATCAACAGCGGCTTGAACAAGAGCCGATGGATTCGTCTGAGCGACGAGTGCGGATGCTCAATGAAAACCCAGCGCTCGTGCTGCGAAACTATCTGGCCCAGCAAGCGATTACTGCTGCAGAAAAAGGGGATGTCACCGAGCTTGAAGCCCTTCACTTGGCGCTTCAGAATCCTTATGCCGAACAGCTTGATGGCAGTGCTTTGGCTAAGCCCCCACCGGAGTGGGGGAAACAGTTAACCATTAGTTGCTCAAGCTGATGACGCATTAGTTTGGCTAGGGGAAGAGGCCGTAGCGAGTAATGCTAGAAGTCGTTCGGTGTCTTCCCAACCCAAACAGGCATCAGTAATGGATTGGCCAAAGCAATTGTTGCCCTCATTCTGCCAATCCTGCCGCCCCTCTACCAGGAAGCTCTCCACCATCACCCCAGCGATACCGTGGTTTGGGTGACTAAGCTGTTCAGCAATGTCTTTAGCCACCTCAAGCTGGCGCTTATGCTGCTTTAAACAGTTGCCATGGCTACAATCTATGACGACACGGTCAGAGAGCGATAACGTCGCTAAAGCTTCTTGGCAAGTTTTGACATACTTTGCTTGGTAGTTCGGTTCTTTACCACCGCGAAGAATGATATGGCCATCTGGATTTCCCAACGTTTGGTAAATCGACATCTGCCCGTCTTTATCTGGCGAGAGAAAAAGATGGGGAACTTTGGCGGCACGCACCGCGTCCATTGCAATTTTACAGTTGCCATCCGTACCATTTTTAAAGCCGACGGGACAAGATAGTGCTGAAGCCATCTCACGGTGTATTTGACTTTCCGTTGTTCGCGCCCCTATTGCGCCCCAGCTAATAAAATCAGCGATATATTGGCCGGTGACCATATCAAGAAACTCGGTAGCGGTCGGAACCCCCAATTCGTTGATATCGCGGAGTAATTGCCGAGCGACCACTAGGCCATGATTAATATCGTGGCTACCATCAAGGTGTGGATCATTGATAAGTCCTTTCCAGCCTACTATGGTGCGAGGTTTCTCAAAATAAGTACGCATAATAATTTCGAGGCTTCCCCGATATTTATCACGTAGAGGCTTCAATTTTTTAGCATACTCCACAGCAGCCACTGGGTCATGGATGGAACAAGGCCCTACTATCACGATAAGACGTTGATCTTGCCCATGTAAGATTTGACTGACTGAGTGGCGTGTAGAGTGAATCAACTGTTGGCAGTTTTCGGTAATTGGAACTTGTTGATTCAGTTGATGCGCGGTCATTAAGGTCCCAACGGGTACTGTTCTAAGTTCATCAGTTAGCATTATGACTTGCTCTATAGTCTTACTCATCGGCAACATGCCGATAATTATTCTCCAACAATAAACGAAAATTCAAGTGAATAACATCGTGAATTCTGGACAAAAAAAACCCGCCATTGGGCGGGAAAAGACTACACACAGCAATTCAATAATTAAGACAGGTGAAATAACGCGTCTGAAAAAAATATTACCCTGTAAAGACAGGGTAATATGTAAGAATCCTCCCAGAAGAGGGGCTTAACCTTCTTTAGGGACGCGTATCTGCCGTTGTTTCTCGGCAATATGTCGAGTATCTTCAAACAGTTCCTCGAGCACCTCTTCAGGGGGGGCATCAGGACAAGGGGCTTCATGCATCCAAACATGGACGAGCCGATATGAAACGGCAAGCACGACAGGACCGATGAATAACCCCAGCATACCGAAGGCAATAAGCCCGCCGATAACACCCGTCAGAATAATGAGCATTGGCAGATCGGCGCCAAGCCGAATGAGCATCGGACGGATCACGCTATCCATCGAGGCAACCACCACGCTCCAAATGACCAGAACGGTTCCCCACGTTGTGTCACCACTGTAGTAAAGCCAAATAATCGCCGGAATTAAGACTAATAGTGGCCCGATCTGAATGAGGCAGCAAAGAATGATCAATACGGTGAGTATAGTGGCATAGGGGATACCTGCTAAGGCAAGCCCGACACCTGCTACAACACCTTGCAATAGAGCGGTTACTACTATTCCTAATGCGACAGCTTTGATAGCTTGATTAGCCAAAATAACGACTGCATCACCGCGGCTGCCTGCGAGCCAAAAAGCAAAGTGACGGATCCCCATTGCTACGCGCTCTCCCCGCCAATAGAGTAGGGCACTAAATAACAACATTAGGGCTAGGTGGACCAGCAACCGACCGAAATGGCCAGCCTGGGCGACAAAGAAGCTGGTTGTTCTCCCTATATAGGGCTGAACGGTTGCAAGTAATTGTGCACCGCCTCCAGCGACCATTTGATGGTAATATCGCGATGCCTTATGACCAATTAATGGCAGACTGTCGAGCCACGTCAATTGTGGCATAACCAAGTGTCCTGCACTGAGCCAATGCAGTACAGGCTGTGCATTATCTAATACACTGCTAATCAGTAGGGCGATAGGAATAATGAAGACCAAAAGGATAATAAACGTCATAACAATCACTGCTAAAGTACGTCGGTTCCAAAGCAGTCGTTGAATACGCTGCATCATCCCCCAAGTGGCGATCACGACCATTCCTGCCCAAGCAAAACCTAAAATAAAAGGCTGAACAACCCAAAAACAGCTGACAATCATTAACAAGAAAAATATTAGTGTTAATAACCGTTGTGGAATACTTCGCTCCGGTGGAAGCGGTCTACTCATAGTAAATATCCTTGTATTCATTAAGGCTAGCTTTTTATCTTGCCTATGATGCTTCATTCGCTGTCTGAACGACATCTCTTTTCGATAATTTTGGTAAACCAGTAAGGCAGTGGGCCGAAAATATGTTAAAACAAAGGGGTTGATCGAAGACCACTTTTAAATTGGCAATGGGCAAATGATTCCACAACTAAACCACTCTCCTGGACAAACAGACTTAACTCGTAAATTCTTACAACAACTCGAACATCAAGGGTTTACTGGAGACATTGGGCAGCGCTATGCCGATCGCCTTAGTATGGCAACCGATAATAGCATCTATCAAAACTTACCTGATGCCATTCTCTTTCCTAAATCCTTGGCGGATATCGTCACTATTACACGATTAGCAGCTACCGAAGCCTATCGAACTCTCACCTTCACGCCACGGGGCGGCGGAACTGGCACCAACGGGCAATCTCTTACTAATGGGATAGTGGTTGACCTGTCGCGTCATATGCGTGGGATCCTCGAATTTAATGCGGATGAAGGTTGGGTACGAGTTGAAGCAGGGGTAGTCAAAGATCAGCTGAATAGCTGGCTCAAACCCCATGGCTTCTTTTTCGCGCCAGAACTATCGACCAGTAACCGAGCCACGATAGGAGGGATGATTAATACTGATGCATCGGGGCAAGGCTCGTTAGTTTATGGTAAAACGTCAACCCACGTCCTAGGGTTGAGGGCAGTGCTTCTTAATGGAGAGACTATTGATACTGCCCCAGTAACGCGTCAGCAAGCTGAAATTCGGGGCCAAGGTCAATCGCAAGAAGCATCAATCTACCGTGAAGTGATGGAGAGTTGCTTAGAAAACCGCGCCTTGATTGAGCAGAAATTCCCAAAGTTAAATCGCTTTCTCACTGGCTATGACTTACGGCATGTTTTTTCTAATGATGATGAATGCTTCGATTTAACGCGTCTACTCTGTGGTGCTGAGGGGTCACTGGCATTCATCGCTGAAGCGACCCTCAACGTATTACCCATCCCGAAAGTTCGCCAGCTCGTTAATATTAAATATGATTCTTTTGATTCAGCACTGCGTAATGCGCCATTTCTCGTTGAAGCCAAAGCGTTATCGGTGGAAACCGTCGACTCTACCGTATTAAATCTGGCGCGAGAAGATATCGTTTGGCACTCAGTCAGCGAGTTGATTACCGACGTTGAAGGACAAGTGATGCAAGGCATCAATTTGGTGGAATTCGCGGGTGATGACCTTGAGCAGATTGAACATCAGGTAGCCGAACTCTGTCAGAAATTAGATCAGTTGCGAGACACTGAGCAAGCGGGTGTGATTGGTTATCAATGTTGCCGGGAATTGGACCAAGTAGAACGAATTTACGCAATGCGCAAAAAAGCGGTGGGGCTATTAGGGAATGCCAAGGGGCGTGCAAAACCGATTCCATTTGTAGAGGATACTGCCGTACCACCGGAACACTTGGCAGATTACATCACTAAGTTCAGAGCGATTCTAGATAGCCATAAACTTGCTTACGGTATGTTTGGGCATGTTGATGCCGGGGTCCTGCATGTACGTCCTGCCTTAGATATGACCCTGCCTGAACATCACCAGTTAATGCTAACCATTTCTGACCAAGTGGCGGAACTCACCCGCTCCTATGGTGGGTTATTATGGGGCGAACATGGAAAGGGGTATCGCTCGGCATACAGTGCCGATTTCTTTGGTCCCGAGCTATACCATCAGTTACGTCGAATCAAGACAGCCTTCGATCCCGAGAACCGCCTGAATCCTGGAAAAATCTGTCAGCCCTTAGGTAACGACACACCATTATTAGCAATAGACAGCCCAACACGCGGGGCGTTAGATCGCCAGATACCCGTGGTCGTTCGTGAAAGTTGGCGAGGTGCCATGGATTGCAACGGTAATGGGCTCTGTTTTAATTTCGATGTAAATAGCCCCATGTGTCCATCAATGAAGGTCACGCGGGACAGAATACATTCGCCAAAAGGCCGAGCAACGTTAGTCCGTGAGTGGTTAAGGCTATTATCAGAGCAGGGGGTTGATCCAGATTCTCTGGAGAGCTCATCAGCGTTTTCTCTGCGCTCGCTCAGTCAGAAGGTGAAAAATAGCTGGGGGGCGAGTAAAGCAGAGTATGATTTTTCTCACGAAGTCAAAGAGTCAATGAGTGGATGTCTAGCTTGCAAAGCCTGTGCTACCCAATGTCCTATAAAAATTGATGTACCTGCTTTTCGCGCACGATTTTTAGAACTTTACCATACCCGTTATTTACGGCCGGTTGCCGACCACGTGGTTGCCAATATAGAGCCGTTATTGCCGGTTATGGCGAAAGCGCCTCGAGCAATAAATTATATGCTGGCGAAACCTTGGGTAAATGGGTTGAGTCGCCGCTATGTGGGGATGGTGGATTTACCGGCACTCTCTCACCCAACCTTGCAGAGTCAGCTTAGCGGTCACTCTGCAGTAACTACTACACTGGAAGACTTACAAGCAATGACTGCCGCGCAGCGAAGTAAAGTGGTGGTCGTTGTCCAAGATCCCTTTACCAGTTTCTATGAAGCCAATCTGGTCAGTGATCTGGTTCAACTTATCGTTTGTCTAGGCTTTAAACCGGTGCTACTGCCTTTTGTACCGAACGGCAAACCTCAGCAAGTGAAAGGATTTCTAAAACGTTTCACACGCACAGCTAAGAAGAGTGCAGAGGTATTGAACCGTGTTGCCGCATTAGACGTCCCTATGGTAGGAACCGATCCTGCGCTAGTGTTGTGCTACCGCGATGAATATAAAATGTTGGGTGACGAACGGGGAGACTTCTCGGTTTTACTCGCACATGAATGGCTCAAGTCAGTGAAGATGCCGAGTGAGTATTCGGTTGCCCAACAAGGAGAGTGGTATCTCTTCTCACACTGTACTGAAATGACCGCGTTACCGTCGGCCTCTCAGCAGTGGCGAGATATTTTTACTCAATTCGGTGCCACATTACATACTATTAATGCAGGTTGCTGTGGGATGGCGGGAACTTACGGCCATGAAGCTCGAAACTTAGAGAACTCTCGTAATATCTTTGGCCTATCTTGGCAGCCACAGCTGGCGGATAAGCCTATGGAGCGTTGTCTCGCGACAGGGTTTTCTTGTCGGAGCCAAGTAAAACGCTTTGGCGGTGATAAGATTAAGCACCCTCTGCAAGCACTATTACAAATGGCTCGACAACGGTTCTAACCATGCTTTAGCTCATAGAGTCAGCGTACTGTAAAAATTCTCTTTGCAGTTCGCTGGCTTTCTGCCATTCCCCATGAGCGATAAACACCTGACAAAGCCCTGTCATCGAATGGCGGGCAAGCTGGATAGCCTGCGCTTTAAAGAGTACCTCACGCTGAACATTACTGTGAAGCTGCTCAATCAGTTTTTGGTGGAGTCCAAATAACACGGCAAAATAATTATCATCATCACCTTGTGAATAGCAATAATCAGCAATTTTCAAGCTTAGATCGTTGAATTGACGTAACTGGCTTAAGGTACAGTGCTTGTGATAAAGCGGGCGTTCAGCGAGATAATACTCGACCCGAAGATCTTCAAGCGTTTGCTGATAATCTTCTAGATTACTGGTTATCCAGAGCGAGAATGAGTGGGGGATAGGCATAATAGCTCCTTATTTAATGATAACAATTATCATTATCATAGCGAGTTATTATCCGTTTGCAAGAGTTGATTAGTTATTACCGTAAAAAAAAATGGCACCCCGAAGGATGCCATTTTCTAGTCCAAGACTCTTACTTACGGTAAGAGTGAGCTTGGTTGTCCAGACGCTGGTTAGCGCGAGCTGCATCATCTTTAGCAGCTTGAACGTCAGTACGTACTGAGTTCAGGTCGGTGCTTAGTTGATCAACTTTGGTGTTCAGAGTTTGAACGTCGCTTGACAGTTGGTCGATTTTAGCGTTGCTAGAACAACCAGCAAGCAGAGTTGAACCAAGAATTACCGCGCCCAGTACCAGTTTAGTACGATTCATTATGTTACCCTCGTTATTAGGTTAATATCCATGTAGCCAGATAAGTATTACACAAAGTTTTTTAAGTTGAGAAATAATTTTTTATAAGAAGATGCTTAAAAGCGCTTATTCGCTTAAATAGTGCGCACTTAGACTTTTTTGATAAGTTTTCACGAGGTAAAAATACACTTCAATCGGGCTAACCTTTGAATTAAAGGCAAAAAATGCTGTTACTAATCTTATTTATCGATATATAAGTCACTATTAAAGAAATAAAAGTAATAGTTGTCGATAAAAAAAGAGGCACTTCACAAACTATGCTTAAAAAAATTTGTGATGGGTATGAAATTCAGACAGAAGAAGAAAAAGATAGTTCAGGTTAAATAAAAAAAACGTTAAGAAAATAGAAGTTTTTTCAGAGTTATTACACTTTTTTATTAATTGACTATTCAAATTAGAAATAAAAAGTAGGTGGGATTCAATTAATAAAAAAGGCCAGCAAACCTGGCCTTTATCGTTTTTATTACTTATACAACATGAACAGACGCGGTATTGGTTGTACCGCTTGGTACTAATGCGCCAGATACCATGACCACAACATCGCCTTGTTGTGCAAAACCTTCCGCTAACGCAATCTCTTTACCAATTCGGTAAAAATCATCGGTAGAGGCGATTTCAGGCACAAGATGAGTGGTAACGCCTTTAGTCAGCAGGAGTTGACGAGAGGTGGTTTCATTATCAGTCAATGCTAAAATAGTGGCTGAAGGGAAGTATTTACGAATGGATTTCGCAGACTTACCGCCTTTAGTTGCGACAATAATAAGGGATGATTCTAATTTTTCAGCCGTTTCGACTGCACCGCGACAGACTGCCTCAGTGATGCGTAACTTACGTCCTTCTTTAAGTTCATCAATTCGGCTTTTCATTACGGCATCTGTGCGCTGACAGATGGTTGCCATGATGGTGACCGCTTCAAGAGGATATTTTCCTTTTGCACTTTCACCTGACAACATGACTGCATCAGTACCATCTAAGATTGCGTTCGCCACATCACCGGCTTCGGCACGGGTTGGACGAGGGTTCTTAATCATTGAATCTAGCATCTGTGTCGCGGTGATCACGACTTTTCTTGCTTGATTACATTTCTTAACCATCATTTTCTGAGCAAAGATAACTTCTTCAACAGGAATTTCTACACCAAGGTCCCCACGTGCCACCATGATGCCGTCAGAAGCTTCTAAGATTTCATCGAAATTATTAAGACCTTCTTGGTTCTCAATTTTCGAGATGATTTGAATATGTTCGCCACCATGCTTTTTCAGATGCTCACGAATTTCTAAGACGTCAGAACGCTTACGAATGAAGGATGCTGCTACGAAATCAAGGCCTTGCTCGCAGCCAAATACCAGATCACGTTTGTCTTTTTCAGAGAGGGCAGGTAATTGAATGGAAACCCCAGGTAAATTTACCCCTTTATTCTCACCCAAGTCTCCGTTATTTAACACCTTACACACAACAGTGTTTTCAGTCACTTCAATAACTTCCATCCCCAGCAGACCATCATCGACTAATACCGTATTTCCAATGCTAAGATCTGCAGCAAAACCAGAGTAGGTGACGGCGACTTGTTCATTATTACCTATAACTGATTGGTCGGTAGTGAAGGTAAAAGTCTGTCCAGCCTGCAAGGAGACATCATTGCCGCCTTCAAGCTTCATTGTACGAATCTCAGGTCCCTTAGTATCGAGAAGGATAGCTGCCTGATGGTTAGTCTTAGCCACCACTGCACGGAGGTTTGCTATTCGTTGCCCATGTTCTGCATAATCACCATGAGAAAAATTCAGACGCATTACATTCATTCCTGCATCAAGCAGTTTAGTTAGCATCTCTTCTGATTCAGTTTTTGGACCGATGGTACAGACGATTTTTGTCTTTTTCATAATATTTGTCTATTCGTTGAATGGGTGAACTTATGCGGGGTAAAACCTATAACGCCCGCTGGGAGAACTTCTAAAGTGGAGTAAAGCGAATTCTTTGAACTGACAAGGAAATCTTTGAAACGATGAAAATAGCCTGCGCAGAGGGAGTCAATACGCATTGAACTTGAATTAGGGCGAGTGGTAAGCACTCTGTTCAGTAAGGATCTTATCACGCTATTCGTAAAGACCTTTTCAGTGGGTAACCCAATTATTATAGTCATTTAGTTGCTGGAAACCAAACAGAATTCATCTCGCGTACATAGGCCATTAACAAAATTATGATATGACACCATGTACTTAACCAACTGTTTATGTCGCGAATGGTAATATTGCCAAGTTAAAGAGAAGGTACCTTCACTTTGCTAGAAAGGCGAATAGGAGTTAAATCCTATTGGGAAGAAACAATACAGGCGTATAGAGTTTTTGCTTCGGCTCGATGCAAGGCGTGAATAGACAGCAGTGAAGATAGTAAAAAGGTGGAATAATTAAGAGGGTGTAAACCGAGATAATGGTGCGTCCGAGTGGACTCGAACCACCGACCCCCACCATGTCAAGGTGGTGCTCTAACCAACTGAGCTACGGACGCATAAGATAATGTTATTTTGGTGCGTCCGAGTGGACTCGAACCACCGACCCCCACCATGTCAAGGTGGTGCTCTAACCAACTGAGCTACGGACGCACTGGTGCGTTCTAGTGGACTCGAACCACCGACCCCCACCA
>Ga0157363_1005906_pt1 | contig 11487 bp, 3 predicted proteins | sample AttsexASBM1_FD_111477 | JGI IMG/M metagenome (GOLD analysis project Ga0157363, IMG submission 111477) | Fungus gardens microbial communities from leaf cutter ant in Ribeirão Preto, State of São Paulo, Brazil - Atta sexdens ASBM1 | ecosystem: Host-associated > Fungi > Mycelium > Unclassified ...
CAGAAAGATGGGAAAAAGTAGTGGCTAGTGATGGCCATTACTTTGAATAAAACATTATGTACCGTTCTTTCACAATAAATGCTTAATTTTTGATAAAAAACGGCGGAAACTTATTTGTACTCTCAATAATTGGAAGATTATTTAATCAAGAATTTAAAAAATTATTACATATATATATATAGGTAAATATATATAAATGTTATAAATAGGAAAGAATATTAATAACTTCTTATTAATAATGTTTAATAATATCTAAAAATTTACGAATTATTATTAGAATAGGAAAATAATAAATTATATTTAGTGATGCTGCAATGATGTAATGTTATAAGAAATATCAAATTTCACAAAATGCAATGTTATAAGTAATATCAAATTCACCACAGAATGGTTCGCGGCTTTCGCTTTAAAAATATACTCTCTTACAATCCAAAGAATATTAAATTAAAAATTAAAAATGTGATTGGACATTTTTATGCCTTACTTTCATTTTAATTCGTTTTATATGATTTTTAATTAAATAACAATAAAATTATCGAAAAATAAGATAAAATTCTATCAATACTTAAAAATATTATATATTATTTACAAAAATATGTTTGTAATTATAGATTTGTCAATAGTATTTGACTAATTGGATTTATATTTTTTTGATTAGTTAATTTTTTATTTTACATTAAAAAATTTTTTAACAATGAAGTACTATTATTTTTATGTATCGATATATACTTTTTTTAAAGATTTTTTTAAGGTCTCTAATGTATTGAATTTAAAAAGAATATTTTAAATATTTCAACAAAGAATATATATCGTATATCGTATTATTTGATATTTAAACATCTAAAATCTTTGACCATTCATTGGCTTTCTCTATCATATTTATGTTCTTTACACGGTCGTTCCGTAATTTTAAAAAGAATATATGAATGATAATACTTTTAAAACTTCCACGGATATTCTGAAGTGCCAAAGGATTTGCGGGTTATCGTCGTATTGTGATCGCTAATACCGTTTCGTAAACCTTATCGTTCACTTCATCAGAGTGAGAAACGCACTGATAATATATAAATAATTTTCTTTAACTTGAATTTGGATAAATTATGAAATAATTTAAAAAACAAAATAATATATATTTTTTATAACCTGAAAAGTGCAAAAACTTTCCAAGTTAGTTAGTTTTTTAATCTAAAATAATCAGACAGAATATCTACCTAAGCTTTATTTTTTGCTGAGTCTAAAATTAAAAACTGATTGATAAATGTTTAATAGTGAATTAAAATTCATTATGAATAACAAAACTACCAAAAAAAAAAAAAAAACAGATATGTATACATTCACAGTATATTAGTATGCCTAGGTTGGCCGTATCGGTTCTACTTTACAAAAAGTTTTTCCTCTTTGGTTTTAAACAAACGTGACGAAAATATAAACTAAATACCTATGAATATGAAATATTACATCATGACCACGGTCTGCATTTTGCTTTAATAACAATAACACAATGAACAAATTGAGAAATAATTGATATAATCGAATCAGACAGACAACCTGCATGATTTACTAATGCTCTGTTAAATTCATAGTGCAGTCACAAATAACGAGTAGAGGATATATTGAGCTCTATTCTATAGAGTCCAGTTAATTTAATTTTATTTTTACTCTGATGCAAGCAGTTTGAAATGACTCATTTTAAAATACTAATAAGTCATTACGTTTTACCATATATGATTCTGCAATTTTTCTATTTAAACAGCAGAACGAAAAAAATTGAAAATAAATGTTGCAATATGTATATAATAATTAGATAAACAACATAGCTTTTATGTAACGTAATAACTGTATATAATTTAAAACTTAAATTATATAATAATATCGTGTATTCTTTAGTTTCTAAAGATCCATGACTACTAACTATTAATTTCATTATCTCCGTATAATCTCGTATGTCATATTTGCTGCTCGTATATTATAAATGTAAAACAAAGAATCCTCAAGCGTCATTAAGTATGTAAAAATTGACTGACAGTAAAATTATACCTTACAATATACTCCAAGGCTATACTGACAGTAGCTTACCTGGAATTCCTCTGTTAAATATTTTAATTAAAATGTCTCGAACACTGAGGTAGATAAAAAAATATAATGATAATTGTTTTGTATAATATTGGATCGTCCAGAAAGTTCGTGCCGCAAAAGATTTAATAAATTTTAGATTTATTAAATTTAATAAATGAAATTAAAAATTTAAATCTTCTGCATTTCAATTTTCTTTCAAAATCGGCACGAACGGACGATCCAATAACAATACAAGTTTTCGACAACACTAATTCAAATAGAATTTCAAATTTTCAATCTCGTGTACAATTTTTTGTTTCAATTTTTTGTCAAAGTTAATCTAACACTCACATATAGTGTATATTAGAATAATGTGAGTAAGAATACGCCAGCATGCAAACTGCAAACCATTTTATCATTTTATATATTATAAATATATAAAATTATGGACGTCCCCTTTATTGCATTATTCATAAATCATCAAAATCTATTCGATATGAAATGTAAAGTAAAATGACTAACACAATTTATTAAAGACACATAATTTGAATTGAAAATACAACATTTCAGTTTGATTTTAAGCATCTTCAACAATCTTAAAATATATTAAACAATAATCTTCTTCCTTTTTATGTTATTAATAGTGTATTTGTGTATTTTAAATTTCTGACTTCTTGAAATTTAAATATTTTAATTACTGATTGTCTATTGATTTATTAATTATACTTCTTTTTGCACTTATTATATTTATTTTTATACCATTTGTGTATTGTCCATGATATGTTGTCCTATTATTCATTCGTGCTATTGGTCATTTATTTTTTGCTTCACCTATTATAATAGTCCATAATTCATTAGACTTATCAATCGGCTGTGATTGACACTTATTAAACACAGCTCCAGGATCATTCTTATCACGTACAATTGAGAATGTGAGACTATTGTTTCATATATTTTAAGATTGAATGGTTCAAAATTGAACTGAAACATTCAAATTGTGTTAATCATTTCATACACACTGAAATTGCATTTGATTGTTCATCATTAGTTCTTCTTTCTAATTATTGTTTAATTATTAAAATAGAATATAAATTGCATTTGATTGTTCATCATTAGTTCTTCTTTCTAATTATTGTTTAATTATTAAAATAGAATATAAATTAGTGACAAAAAATAAATTCGTAAAAGAGATGAAGAAGACTTAAGTAAAGAATAATTCTGTTTTAGGAGCAAATCAATCATGTTGGTAGCAAATTTAAATATGAATAGAATTATTCAGTATCGATCGACATATTTAACACGCCCATTTTTCAAATAATGCAATTTATATAAATAATTAAGCAATATATTTTATATTAATAATTAATGAATAACTAATTAGTTAAATCATTATTTAATAATTAATATTTAATTAATATTTAATAATTATTTATTAATTATAATGATGTTAATAATCAATTACAATTATTGCGAATAATAAATAATAATTATTAATAATTATTAACTTTTATCGATCATTAATGTTTTATTGTAATATTCTTCGTTGATTAAAATAAAGTTTTATCAAACATCTCAAGCTTGAATTTCGAACTAGACTTAAGAAGCTGTTCAACTTTATTTTTTCCAGATGTTCGTAATCTAAAAATATAGATTACGGCCTCAGCATTTGTATCATCTTCACGCATTGGATAGGAATATAATATAATATGCACACATTGTCTTCTTTTTTCTCCCCACATATAGACAGCATTTTTATCGTTCATTTAAATTTTGAAATACTACCTGAGAGAAAAAAATAAAGTTTTTTTTACATTTTTAAAATATATTTTTGAAACAAATATATATGGAATAATATATGGTTGATTATAAAAACGGCTATTCATAATTTATAATCGATTTCCTTATTTATGTTTTCGTACTATAAGATTTATTAATTTATACTGAATAGGATAATAGAATCGAACCGTTTATGTTTTTAATTTTGAATAAATTGTATATAGTTACATAATAATAACTCGTGTCGGCTCTAAAAAGCTTAATTTATTGATTTATTTATTAGAGTCTATTCGAATTATTTCATTGGCATAATCATGAGTTTCCACATATATTTCGATTTTATTATTGAAAATTTACCAGAAAAGAGAAACAGGAAATCATTCTGGTTGTTATTTCAAATGTCGCTATAGAAAAAAAAATCTAAAAGAAAATATCAAAATGCTTTTGTACTCTAATTTTATAATTCTGTCTTTTAATAACAGTTCGATATCATTATTTTATCGTTGTACAACTTTTTTGCCATGTATAATATTCTACAACAAGCCATCATTTTAAATCTTAAGTCGTAAAAAATTGACTAGTTAATCGAATGGGAAAATTGAACTATAATTGGTCAATTTCTTACGACTTACTTAAAGCTTAAGTAGGTAATGGCTTATTGTAGAAAGTCTCTAAGTATACGCAACGATGCCGACATTGTCATTAAAAGTTACAGAATCAGGGTACTGATTCCAGGTCAGCCTCTCAGGGGGCAAGTCACATAGCCACAAAACAACTCTCTCTAAAAAAATTGTGATCTGATATGCACATTGAAGAAGAAAAAAACAGATATATGGAACACAAGTTGGGAAAGCGATCCAAGTACATAAAAAAAAAAAAATTTTTATACTTCACTGTATTTTCTTCATTTTATACGATATAAAATTTATGTGACATAAAAAATTTTATTTTAAATTATATATCAAATAAGTTTTACGAAGCTTTAAATTACTTGATTATAACTGATAATATATAAATATTAACGTTGTACAACACTAATCAAATTCTTATATGACTTATAATATACATACAACAATTATAATCCCATATTTAAATTAGAATACTTGATTATAATGTAAATATAGTTATATGATTACATTTGCAATAATTTTATATCTGCTTTTAATTAATATTTTAAAAGTGTTTTTTTCAACAATTCATTTTTAGACTTATATATGTGCATGTTATTAGTACTTTTTAATATGACATATGTTCCTTATGACGTATCTTTTTTTTTAGAAAACTATATTTAAACATAATATTATTTAAACATAATATAAAACATAATATTTTAAAATTATTGATCTATTATTACCAATGAAAAAATAAAATATATTTTACGAGTTCATTATTGTAACATCGAAAAAGAAAAAACATAAAATACTTTATTTATACGTTTAACGAGATTAACAAGAATTGGATCATGACTTTCTATGCTTCACGCAGACTAAAAATAATTCGCAGCTTTGAATAGTAAATTGCTCGAAGTTGGTCACCAATTATATAATCATGCTTAACGTGACCGAATGTAGCAAGTCAGCATCATCACGCAACAGTTAAACACATTAGGTACTTTTGCATTTTTTCTTGATTACGCAAGAATCGATATTTTAACTTCATTTATGAGCTTAATTTGAACAGAAAAACAAAATTTGTTACGAGACAATAAGATTATTTTCAAATAAATTAAAAATAATAATTATTCTTTTTTATTATTATTAAGCAAAATCAATATATGTATATATCCATATATTTTTTTTACTTTGCAGCTGTGCTGATGTACGTTTTTATTGTAGACACTGCCTGTGTATTTCACAAATTATATTTAATTTTTCTAATTGTTATATTACTACTTTCAATTCATACATGGACCTGTACAATTTACAAACAAAAAAAGAAACAGGAAAATATTATCGTGAAAGGAAACGATTGTCAATTGGGCGATTAATCTCGCTGGTTCTGCACATAATTGCCCAACTGTTCCGTTCATGATACCAGAAATTTTCAATCGAACGGTCGGTTGGCCTGCTGATTGGTTGGTTGCATCGTGTTGGTGGTTAGATCACATATACATTCGTGAGCAATTTGGCAACGTCGCTAAAGCTTCAGCCCTCCCCCTTCCCACACTCCGCCATGCCACGCCGGTAATGCCGGTACGACTGTGGTGCTTAGCAACCAGTGAGGTCAACAAACGAGGTCATGTTATATATTAACCTCGTCACGAGAAAATATTACCGTACTGTTGATAAACTATTACCACGCTCGCGTACTCTTAGCATGTTATAATTACCTTTCAAGTAATTATAATACCTGATGTCTATGCAGGAAAAAACTAAAATATCAAAGAGAATTATTCATCATTGAGGAAGGAGTAATATTTCTCTCAATATTACTTTTGCGTCGCAAAAAATAACGCATGATATATCGAGCTTACAGAGTAAAAAGAAAACGTAGAAAAAAGAAAAATATAATGAAATGTTGTAATTTTTTTATAATTTTAATATTCAACGTGAAAAGAAAGTTTTTTTCAGTCTTTTCTGTTCGTGAAAAATGGCTGTCGTTAAAAATTTTCATGCAATGTCATGTGATTCGAAAATTTTTTAGATTTAAAAAAAAAATGTTATTTGTAAAATTCGAAAAAAAAATGTAAAATCCAATATCACAAATAATTTCATTCAGTAATGAATATTAATAATACCTGCATAGCCGTAAAGCAAAGTATATAAAAGAAAAATAAGATGAAGACATCATCTTATACAAAGAAAAAGGAATTTATGAGTTTGCATTATAACGATCCACAAGTTTATTGATAGCAATAAATGGGTAGAAGGTTCTAGGATAGAGATGGATCTCTGGGGTAGATGCGGGATGAGAGGAAGAATCCGAAGAGCGAAGAAATGGAAGCGAGGAGATGAAGGTACTCGAGGCAGTGGGGTAGGTCTCTCCCACCTCCCCACTACATTCCCAGGCATTCGCTCTCTGTTGAGTCGGTCGTTTCTGCTGTTCCATCACGTAGGATGAGGACAAGCAAGCGTACCAGCAACAGCAGCGACCGATTGACCAGCAACAGCGACACAGGCGCAGTACGACCGTGGAAAATTCCACTATTTCTCTTCTGCCCTTCGCAGCAGGAGTGGAGGAATGGAAGAGGGGAAGAGCTATTATTTTTATTGCGCGCTCTGCGGGCGCATTAACCTACGTTGAGTAATGTTAGCTTGTACTCGGTTATTGCCGTTGGCTATACAAGCCAACATGTACCTACATACTGTAGATATATATATTTCGTTATTATGCCGTATACAGCGCGTTTCCTCACGTGATTATTCAGAAACTGGAATACAATATACAATATACGTGTATTATATCGCATATTTAAATATTGAATGCAAATGTTTGATATAATTTATACGACTAAGTTATAATGGTCATATTATTCTGCTTTCGCAGCAAGTTATTAATATTCATTGAATATTTTTATATTATATTCCCTTATAATAAAGCATACGTTATAGAGTTTGTAATAGCTGTGTATGTGTGAAATGAAAAATTTTTTCATTTCATTACATTCATTTTATTCATATTTTCTTTTATAATAACAAGAAAGTTTAATTTATTTTTAATAAATTTGTTCAGATAACCGAGTTTTAAAATATTATACATAATTTATGTTTAAATTTGCACATTAATATTGATAATGAATACAAATTACAACCTCTATATTACATACGGTATTATGATAAGCTCGAACAAATTGTGAGATACAGTCTCGTAATTACGAATAACGAAACGTCGAGAATTCACATTCTGTCCCCCTTTCTCTTTATTCGAGGAACGTAACTTGAACAAAACTCATCAAGAAGAAATCGAGCTTAAAATATTGTGCGCAACTGTGGTAAAATCGGTTTGAGGGGAAGTAACAGAGGGAAATGGTGGGTCAATGTACGTTATACGAAGTGTCTTCCATCTCTTTTTCCTTCATCCTTTCCCTCCCTCTTACCCCTTTCCCCCAGTCGTAATCTCCTCTTCCACCTCTCTTTTCCTCCTCCCACTTCTCGTGCCAAAGTTACGCCGCTACTATACCGTGATAATCTTGCCTGCTCCATAAAGGGGATTACCTTCTCTGCGCCAAACTAACGCAGTCATTGCTCATAGTATGGAGTTTCTACTAGCGGTAGAACGGAAGTGGCGAAGAGTGGGGGATGGGAGGGATCGATAATCAAGTATTTCTCGGAATGTAAATACTAGTGGCAACCGGGTGCATATTTGACCACCCAATTGTATGCATACAGCTTTACAGCGCAGAATCGCAGCAACGTCTGACTGGTTGATTACACTGCTTTGATTAACTTTTAAATATTTATTATTGCATTAACAGATAAAAAGCATCAGACTATGAATTTTCATATCATTGTTATAATATAAAATAAATGAGCCAACAAGTAATATGACTAATGACTTTATATACAATTAATTGCAATTTGTAGACGACGAGCGAAGCGTTGCGACTGGAGGCGGTCTCTGACAGATTTCTATTCACTGTAAGTAATGACGACATTGAGTTGATTAACTACAAAGGGCGCACAAAATATTTAATTAAAGACTATTTTTAAGCTAAATAACTAGCTATAATTCTAAAATATATACTTGGTTCCATTTTGAACAGTTTTACACGCAAACGCGTCGTCTTTCTTTTCTTCTGTTTCAGGGACGTAACATACAAATGAGTTCAGATCTCAATTATTCTACTCATTCCCGAAGTTTTTGTCTGAAGTCCGTCGAATTAAAAAGAGTCAATCTCCGAAAAAAGGAACGTTCTAAAAATAGAATCCAGGTATTGTACTACACGAAGTCTGGGACCGAGGTTCGTTACGATCAATAGACGGCAGATTCGGCCGTTTTCGACAGGTTCCGTTAAGTTCCCCTACTATATTCGTCCTCATCGACCTCTAACCATTACCGGCCACGCCTTGCTCGCGTGAATTCCACAAGCTAAACTGGTTATTCAGGATGCAATTACACTATTTGTGCACTATAGATTTCCCTCTTCAAATTAACTTTTGGAAAAAATATGGTTCGCTTATTTTTTCAGTTTGTATACAAGGTGATTCATTTTTAATAAGACATCAATTTTTTTCTCGAATATTTTTTAAACAAATATTTCAAACGAAAATTTTAGAATTTTAAACGAATAATGTAGTATATAATGCAATTTTTTAAATTATATTTTGTAAAATATCAATGTAATATCGATATTTTATAAAATAAAAACATTTAATTTTCCTATGTAATGCAATTTCTATCATTTTTCTAAATTATTCTGCAAATAAAAATTTAAATATGAAATTACAAAATTAATAGATTAGGGGATATTTTTTATATAATAAAATATGAAAAGTAATCAATTTTCGAAAACTATCAATTTTTTTAACAATTTTCATATTTTATTATGCACAAAATAACTAGGGAAATTAAATTGCATGAAAAAATTATATTCATTTTTTTTTATTTGAATGTATCTCATAAAAACACGTTATAAAAAATTTGCATGCACATACTATCCTAAAATTGTAAAACTTATATTTGATATTTCAGAATTTTATTTTTTCAGGAATTTATTTCGAGAGAAAAATCGATATATTTAAAATGAATCAGTCTGTATATATGCACAAACATCAGATATATTATGACAGATATTTTATGACTGTATTATAGATGCAATATTATGCAATTGATTATTCATATTATGCATATATGAACTTCTCAGACATCAAATATCGTAATCAGTATCGTGAAGTAAAAAAAAAAAAAGGAAACTTAGCGAAGTTATAAATTAATCATACTACTCTTAAGATTAGCTTTGATAAGATTAAAAGTTTCATATAAAGTAGAGCAGTTAACTTAAATTGATTGTATTGAAAGAGAAATATATTTTACGCGATAATAAATTATACTTTATACAAGATGAAACCAACTGCGAGAAATTTAATTACAGCAAAGAGGAAAGTACGACGCGTCCATCATGACGGTATGTTGCCAGCTTTGAGTCGCATAGACTGGTTGGTATTTCCGACACGGACTGTATGGATCAATGTCACAACGACTACGTGGTAATATGTCATAACAAAAGAAGCAGGTGCGGTTTTAATTTCCACGGAACCAGAAGAACAATCGCGAAATTATGGATGTAAATCGTCGGCGGTGCTTTTAAGTACAATGGATGACAGACGGCAATTGGACAGTTGGCGTTGACGGTTTTGCTGGGGAATTGCATGGAATGAGGGATTCAGTTGAAAGCCACGAGCATTTGGTAGTATGAGTGCGAGCGAGAAAGAAGAGGAGAACGATGGAGGAGGAGGAAGGAGGGGAGGGAAGAGGAACGAGTAGGATAAAAGGAAACTTGGTGGAAGAGGGTAGCGAAGACGGAGGGAGGGTAGAATGGTAGGAAAAGCGGGTATGCGCAGAAAGGGGACGACTGGCACAGAATAGTTTAACAGGTTGTGGTTACGAGCGTTCGCCGTCTCCCATTGGTTCCCCACCCGTACTTGAGTACACGTTAGGTTAACTTAATTTTCATTCGTACTCCCACCACTACCGGTTTCTCCCTTTTCACGTCACTCTTCCTCTTTCTTAGCATCATCTTCTATTTGTTATTATCCGTTCGTCCGCTTGCCTTGGACTGCCTCGCTGGCCGTCGTCACGTCGAAATAATACTTTTTATATTTGCTGGGTTCCTCGCGAAGGATCTGAACACTGATGCATCATACACGTGCGTAAGTATACATCACGCATATGTATAAGCATAACAAGAGTGAATCTCCTCCCCCTCCCCCAGCGGACAAGAAACGCGACAAGAGCAGGTTGAAGGGTGGAGGGGAGGGAACAGCAAGAGAACAAGAGAAAGAGAGAGAGAGAGAGAGAGAGAGAGAGAAGGGGGAGAGGAATATTGGATGGTGGGAGATAGAAAGAGGGGAGGGAGAGTAATAATCCCGCCGTCTGAAACGGCAAACGGCGCACGCTACCTCACGAGCGCGCGCGCGCGCGTCTTTACAAAACGACGTATCTGAAAAACTCTGAACTCGTCCTCAACAATTCATATAAGAGTTAATTATCCTGCCGCTCGTGCGCGATCGACGTCACCTACATCTTTTGCTACTACCCCCCATATCGGGTACCTCGGTACTAATAATAAACTTCAGACTGGACGCGGAACAGGGCGACGGATCATAGCCGTGGCTGCCGCCGGGGAATGCACATCACGTCACTGAATCCCGTTTGAACTGTTTGAAGCGAAAACGAGTGTAGTAGTGCCGTGTATACACGGACCGACCACAGAAGTGATCATGTCATGATACTGTCGCGTCATGTCGTAATCATGTGTAAGAGAAAATTTACTCACGAGCAAAAGCGCGGGAGTAATCATATTCGCGTGACGGCATCTAGGCAAGGAAGATCGATCACTTTTTTTCTTTTATGTTGATTCACAGCTGCGACGCGGCTGCGGTCCGTGCGACGAAATGAGAGGCTGATTCTCTCTCTCTCTCTCTCTCTCTCTCTCTCTCTCTCTTTCTTTCTCTCAGTTCTCTCACCCGCTGTCTCCCGCCGAATGCGCCAAGAAAG
>Ga0157363_1005907_pt1 | contig 11486 bp, 5 predicted proteins | sample AttsexASBM1_FD_111477 | JGI IMG/M metagenome (GOLD analysis project Ga0157363, IMG submission 111477) | Fungus gardens microbial communities from leaf cutter ant in Ribeirão Preto, State of São Paulo, Brazil - Atta sexdens ASBM1 | ecosystem: Host-associated > Fungi > Mycelium > Unclassified ...
CCAGACATATCTAACTTTTGATATTACAGATTACAACAGATTAAGACCCCTAACATAGTATCACAGAGCAACTATATTAGAGTACATGTGTTAGAATGCAGTTTGTGTTGGTTATGGAGGACTAAGGTCTAAAGGTTTGGAAGACTAGGTATAATGAATAGAGCAGAAATGTTATGAGCTACCTTGGCCATAGCTAATATTTACTTTTTCTTTTCTTTCTGTCTCTACAGTTGTCATGTGGTTATACAACAGTAGTATTTGACAGACCCTGAATAGTTCCTCATTCTAAGGTTGCTAGAACCTCTTATTTATCATCTGCATTCCAATTTTATCAAGAATAAGAAATAACAAGATCTTATAAATCACTCTAATAACTCAAAAGTCACTCAGTGAACTGTGAACAACTATTTACTGTAAATAACTAGAAGTTGAAAGTACATTTATAGAAAGTTGTATATTTGATCAGATATATAACTGATATATTAACTTGTTGAAGTTGGGCCAGCACACTTCAACATCAGTAGATCAATTGTGATATGCCCTTCCTATTTTGGCTAGGTATACCCTTTTATGGCCATTGGAGATTGCATTTCACCATTTCACCATGCTTCATCTGCTGTCTAATATTATCTGGGTTATACTAGAAGAGAATATTGGTTATAACTGTAAATTTTCTTTCACCTCATCTCAGTTGTCTATTAGGCATGGTTCATACTAGGAGATGAAAGTCTGTGGGATTGGCTCAGGAATGCATAAAGTATAGAAACTCCATGTGATGAGCTCAATGATATAGACTTGTCAGAATAATCCTGGCTTCAGCTTATATGCTATATTGTCTATCTACCATATGGTTACAACTTCAGATGAGTAGATGAAGTCTGGATGGAAGCAAGTGCTAATGTTGGTGTATCACTGTTAAACACTGGGGATTGAGTTCAAAAAAAATTATCTTTGTTGATTATTAGACTAGCAAATTACAGTATAACTACTAGTCTTATATACAAGTCAGATAGTTAGGAGATGCTCAGAGATTTCAGTATACAGCTCCAAGCAGAGGTTTCAGTGGTGAAACATTAACAGGGGTCAGATAGGAGAACTCTGCTATGGAAGACTGAGTTTAATAGGAGTATTCCTATCATAGAAGACTGGATACCTGAGTTGTTACATCAACACCACAGAGATGTGTTGTAAGAAGGATGGGCTTGTGTCAGAGATGTTATAATGACAACACTGTCATGAGAATGTATCTTTAGAATGGATGAACTTGACATATGACATTGTCTATCTTTACTTGATAACTCTTAAGGTGAGCAGTGAACTTTCTATTATATTGTACTAACTAGCATTAATGGTTGTGTCATAGATACTTACTGCCTGTTAGATAATATATTAGTCATCTATCTTTACTTGGTAACTCCTGAGATACTTACTACCTATTATAACTAAGTAAATATAGTTTTAAGATCAAGTTTATACCAATTATAATAAGACTATAAGAATCACTAACAATTTCCTACTCTCTATTCTTAACAGACAGTTATTACATGTTTATTTTTTATCAGAGTCCAAACTCCAAGTATATTAGAGTTACAAATATTAGACTTGGTTTTTTTTTCCTTTTCTTATTTAGAGTTGGCTAAGAAAGTGTAACATAATATTATATAGTCACAAAGTATGATAAAAACATGACATGTATTATAAGATGTGTTATATATTATATATCATGATGTTACAAATCAAAGACCTTAGAGTGGGTCAATGAAAAGAACCTTGTATTGGGTTAACACAAGAGAACTCAATAGAGAATTCTGTACAGGATTGTCTACCTTATATACAAATACCTAATAGTCTGTGTGAGCTATTTCTAGCCTACCCTAAATGACCATGTGTACACCTTAAGGTCAACATATATTTCACACATTGTATGACATCATCCCTCTAGAATATTTTACATTCTTCCATGTGTCATGTGACATGACCTGCTGTGTGACAGCATGGTCTTGTCACTCTAACCCTAACCCTAGTTCTAAAAATAGAATAAAGGAAAATAAATTGAAATAAAAATAAAAATAAGAAATAAAAATAAGAAAATGTTAAGTCTACTTCTTTCATTCTTAACACATGATCATAGTTATACTTGTAAAAGAACTTGTCTTTGTATAAAGTTCAAGTACTCAAACTTTGTCTCTAATCTCTCTGAACTCTATAATGTTTTTTCTCTCTATTAGTCAGTACTCCACTACTCTTGCTGAACTCTATAATCTTCCTCAGGCTAATCTACTAAATCTTGCAAATCTCAGCAAGCATGTCATTAACCTTCTTTATTAAACCCCATTGGTGTTTTTGCTGTAAATTTCCTTTCTTTCTCTTTCAGTAGAATTCTAGATGTTTCTAAAGTTTCTAACTATCTGGCTATTATCATTCTTCACTTATGTCAGTACTATCTCACTAGATTGAAATAGACTTTATTAAGTATTTAGAATAGTTGTCATCTCTAGGAGTTCTTATTCTGTTTTCTTGGGACTTCTTGAAAATAAGTGCTACTCATATTTATTGGTTATGTTAATATACTTAGGACTTTCTAGAAGTTGTGAAAGTCTGCAAAACTCTACAGACTTCACTAGTTATCCTAACAATATTATTATATAACAAAGAGAACATTGTAGAAACTGCTAGAATATCTTAGATAATACTTTAGAATAGGTTAGTATAAGTATACATAGACTAATATTAAGTAGTATATAAGGTAGACAACTTTGTAGTAGAAGCTCCATTGAGTTCTCTTATGTTAACCCTAATATAAGATTTGTAAGAGAGCCTATCTCTTTGCAAAGTTCCCACTCCTAAAAAACTCTGCTAATATCTATTGTAAATCCCATAAAGTTTTCCATTTCTCTTAAACCACAAATCCTAAACACTACCATCAATTCCACAGAGTTCACTCAGTCAATACTGTTGTTCTTCATCATTGAACCCTACTGAGTTTAATCTTGCATATTATTATTATTCCATTCTATTTGTCATTGCTATAAGCTTCTTTCCTTTTTTAGCTAACTAATATTCTAAATCCTTTTATTAGAGTTCTTGATTATCTAAACATAATTATTTCTTGGTTATGTTAGTATTGTTTTGTTAGATTGGAATGTATTCTGTAGTATTTAGAATAGCTACTACCATCTATATATTCTAATTTTAACTCAGTATTGTTCCACTAGATTGCAATGAACTGTAAAGTATTTAGAGTCATAGCCATCTTTGGAAAACTTCATCCTGTTCTCTTAGTTCTTCTAAAGATAAGTTGTATTTGATTAGTATCTTGATAATATATATTCAGATTTTCCTGAAGACATAAGACCCTATATAACTCTGTAAACTTCATCCAGTCATCCTGACAGTAAAATAAGATATTCTTCCTAGAATCTCAAAAACATCTATCAGTCTAGTAGTTTTGGATTGCTTATCTTCATGTTTTGACCTCTCTCACTATTTCTTACTTTTCAACTGATCTTTAATGACCACTCTATAATATCACAAAATGAACTACTCACTTATTTGTGATATCTGAACCTTGGGTACACTTTCAAAGGTTTAGAAGTGATTCAGAAGTTCAATAATGATGACAATGATGACAATGATAATTAAGATCAATATAGATGATAAATGATGAAAATTAATATTATTAAGTCTAAAGTCTAATCCTCAGATATAGAAGTATTTATACAAAATAGTAATAGTCTGTACACAAGCTATTTTCACCACATGATCAAAACTCATACCTGGTGGAGCTATCATCTATCATAGCAGATGTCAGGCTAATTTTAGAAGGTAACTAATTATGTCACTATATTGATATACTTGTATCTTTATAAATACTGATCTCTATATGATATATGATATATCATTAAAAACTGTTTGATAAGCACTTTCCGATGCAAGTTCAATCATGTGAATCTGTCTAGCTATTCATGAAATATTAGCCAATGAAGCTTTTGCAGTTACTAATGGCCTGATATCTCAGTTATTTGTTATCTTTTTGTACATCCCACATATGTACAGATAGCTATTATTTGAAGCTTTCCAGTGCAACTTAGTTTGTAAATACTAGTTTACTGGTTATAGAAATACAAGCTGAATAAAGTTTGTAACCCTAGGTTGATTCTAATATTCTTGTATATTCTTGAATAATGATTTCAAGAGAATTCTTGTTAAGAATTATTGATGTATCAATACTTCTAAAGCCTTTTATAAGTTCAAAAATAAATTTTTCTCTTCTTTGCTGTTCTTTATAATGGTGTGTCCTTTGTCCTAGATGAATTTATCAGCAATAGAAATATCAATGACAAGGGGAGTATGATCTGATGAATATCGCAAATAAGGGAGAATAGAATGATTATCAATTTCAGTAGAGTTTGGTTGAAGAAAGAAGAGATTAATAACTAAATTTGTATTATTAATGTTGTCAGAATAATGAGTAGGAATCTGTTAAATAGAATAAAATAGATTGAGATCAAATAAGTCTACAATCTCAAGTAAAGAGTCAGTGTGAATCAAATGAAAAGGATAAGATGGATTCCAATCACTATTCCTAATATTGAAATTACCAGCCATGATTATTATATTTCAAATTTTAGCTTCAGTATCCTTGAAATACTTTAAAGCTGATTGACAATTGTCAGAGTATATTAATCATGAAAAATATATCACTATTGTTAAAGAAAATGTTCTTTCTTAAAGCAAAACATATATGAGAGAGATATGTGTTGATATATGAAATGATGTGAGAATGTTTATTGTTATTATTCAAAGATCTGAAGAAAGTGATCTAGTTAGAATGGTTGAGTGTTCCAACTAAGCTATTGCTGTTTTCATTATAGAAACTTGGTATAGTGTAAATAAATGTCCAAGAGAGTTCTTGAATGAAAATAATATCAAAACTTTTTTGTTTCCAAGATACTGTCTATAAAAGTCCTGTTCTTATGAATATTTTGCAAAAAAATCTTGAGATTTTTTAAATCATGCTTAGATACTGCTTACAGCTGAGTGAATTAACTTGTTCCTAGAGTTCCAGAGTTCTTGATATTTCTTCATGTACCACTCCTTGTTGAAGCACAAGAGTTGGAGTCAGCTTAATGGTTGTCTTTAAAATTTAGGCAATTGAATGTGTGAGAGTAGAGTTCACCCTGCTTGGTTTTAAAATACAGAGAGTTGATCTTAAATTTTGCTTTACAGCACTAGGCAAAGTGGCAATGGTGTTCAACCTTATGAGGTCTGTTATACTTAACACATTAATAATCTTAAGCTCAACAAGCAAAAGTGATGTGTCTCCACTTCCAACAGTTCTTATACTGAGGAACACTAGTATTCATATTTGCACCTCAAATAGTGGTGATATAGCTTTCTACATTGAAGAATTGATTAATAAGAGTTTTAGCAGATAGCCATATTAGATTTGGGAGAAACTTTGACTATGTAAGGTTTAGAGATGATATAAAAGTTGTTAAAAATATGAATAGACTTGATAATTGTTTCTACCACACTTAAATTGATAGGTATGTTAGTGCTTTTGATGAAATAGAAGATACTTAATAATTTTAGATATAATTTGAGCTGAGGAAGTCAAGCAGTTTGGATGTCATTTAAGTCTATGAAGTAGGCATTCTTAATGTAATTCTCTACCATGCTAAGATCAGATAGAGATACAACTTTGTTTGATATAATAATGAAACCTTGGTGATCACTATGGATAAAATCAATGATGGTATATCAGATTTAATGCCCCTGAGAGCATGATTCAAGTTGGCAATGTGATCATCTGAAGAAGCTATAAACTTGTTAATATTCTCACTGCCCATAGGGACAATAATTTATTTATATAAAGGACTTTTGGTAGTCATGTTGATATGAGGCTTTGGTTTGCCTATGTTATTGATAGTGTTATAAATGTCTTTAATCTTCTTAGATGGAAGATTAGGATAGTTGTCTTTGATTTTTAGGATTTCTTTGATACTTCCAGATAATGCTTGAGCATAAGTATGCCCTTCTTTTCTGTTGGGTTGTTTATGGGAATTTCAGTAGTTTTTCCTATGAAATTTTGACTTGTCAAGTTTCTCTTTAGAAGGTCTAAGAGAAACTGGGAAAGTAGTAGTAGATTTGAGAATTTGACAGGCTTTGGCATCAAAATTTTCTTGACAAATTGAGCAGAAACTTTGTTACAGAATGAAACACTATTGTCATCTATCTTTAAAGCACCCCATTTACTATCCACTATTATAGATAGATGAAAATGAGTGTCTAGGCCACTTGCCCAAAGCCTATAAGACTAAGAACATCTTTCTTTCTATTATTTTTCTGTTTTCTATTTTTGATGAAATTAGTAATGTAATGAAGTGAGATTTTAATATTCTTCAAATCCTCCAAAATAATCTCTGCAGTTCCAAAAATAAAAATGGGGTTAGAGTAACCATTCCAAAGTTTAAACTTAACTGGTTGAGCTTCTAAATAAGAAATAGAAGACAAATTAAGACTACAAGGCTAATTCACATTTATGTTGTAATTGCTTGTACTCTCCATATATATAGGAGATATGTTGTTGGTACCATTGGTCTCATTTTAGAGGTTAGACATCCTCTTCTTGGAAGTAGTATATGACAGTTAAAAGTTCTGTTTTTCAGTTTGATCAGTCTATAATGGATTGTCATTTTGAGCCTCTATTCTATCCATATATAGAACAGAAGAAAGGTCTAAATGAGTTAACAATTTTCATGAAAGGTTTGGACTTGATGAACTAGATCTTCCTCTTAAAGTATCCATGTTTGCATCTTCAGAAATGGTATTGACCTCTATTGAGTGATTTATAGCTGAATTGATAGGAAAAGAATTTATGTTTACAATTTCTCTATTAGGCACTACTATACAAAATGATGGTATAAAAAAGAGAAACAATGCTAGCTTACTCATTACTTAATTGTTATATAATTATTCTAGAATATTCTATAATAATATGTAATACTTTTTATGTGATATATCTTTTATAATAAGATTATGTGACTATATTTATATATCATATGACTATATCTTAAATAATACTGCAAACTAGTAAAGCCAGAGGCCATTGCTTCTCTCTTTCTTACCACTATCTTGTATGGTAGCATCTAATAGAGAAATTGTGAATAAAAACTCTTTTACAACTTTTTCAGCCATGTCTAACCTCAAAAACTCTAACAATGTTTCTAAGAACATTTAAATAGAGGCACCAAGAGGCAGATCTATTGTTGCAAGCATGAACATATTAAGAGAGTTATCTATACAATCTAATGCTTCTTCTATGGAGTATGCAACTTACATGGAAGCTCAAAGCAATGACCCCAACTGAGCAAATTGAATGGAAGCAGAAATTTTTCAATTGTCTTATGTAACTCCTAAAGAAGGGGAGACAAATATTTAAGTACTGGCAAACAATCAAACCAGCAAGTTCATACCTCATGCAGGAATTACTACCAATATATTTCCACAGTTACATACCTTCAATATTGAATCATTATCATTACCTTATGCAGAGCTTCAACTAGGCAATCCAGACTTATGAGATGCTATACCAATCCAATTTATATGTTTGGATACAACAATACTCAGGAAATTAATGTCAACAATATCAAGATCTCCCTTATGTATATTTCAGACTTTATTAGGAACAGAGAGCTCAAGAATAATAGGAAGGAAGATATCCCTTTCCTAAACAGTTTTGGTCAAACTACCTTCAAATTCATTTCCTCCTTGTTCAAGAGTAGATGTGATGCTTTAAAAACAAACATTAACAACAAGTCTCTTCATGAGCTCATCAAAGAAGAGTTTTCATCAAAGGTACTGATATTGAGTAAAGACAGAAAATCCAACAAATTCCCACCTTCAAAACTGGTTGAATTTACCAAACTATCCTTTCCTCAACTCCCTTCAAGACCTTCTAAGAAAGTATTAGAGAAATCTAAATTTCATAGGAAAAATGCTCCTGACAAGTAAAATAAGCCAACTAATACTACTAAACTGTCATATGCACAGATCTCGTTGAAGAACATAAACAACATCCTCAAAATCTCCCTAAGCTCTCCAACAAGAAGATCGAAGAACTCAACAAATTAATTTTCAACAATGATGATAAACCGAAGCCCAAAATCAATATGATGACCAAGAGCCCATCTTACAAACAGGTCATTATTTCCATGGACAGTGACAATTCAAGAAAATTCATATCCTCATCATGCAATCATATTGCTAATCTCAATCATGCTCTTAAGGGCATTAAATCTGATACAATTATTGATTTCATTTGTATTGATTACAAAGGTCTCATTATTACCTCCAACAAAGTCACTTTTCTCAGAACAAACACATCGCTTCTTTCCTCCTACCACTATCTTGTGTGATTAGCGCTCATAGGAAATAGTAGTGAATTATCATCTTTCTCTACTCTGAGCAAGTTAATTATGAAATCGAAACCTACCACTGGCATGAAAACACCAGCAGAAGTCAAGCATTTGGTAAGTTTTTTCATGAAACCCAGGCTTCAAGTGCCTAGAGATGAATCGTCGATGGACTGGAGTGAAGACACACCTGAAGTTCAGTCCTCACCTATACCTCGTGTTTTTCCTGCAGAAGAAAACGTGTCATCACCCCGTGCTCTATTACATAATAGGGATGCAAAAGGAAAGAGAAGAACAGATTCGATTGATTCTGGCCCTTCATTATTAAATTATGGTGAAAATCAGCCTTCGATACCGAGTTCTTGGGATGGAGCTCATCACGCATTATCTATCTTCAGAACAGATGAAACATCTGAGATAGATGCCATTAATATGGCTCAGTCGATCTCGAGAATCATTGATTACATCAAGAATAATCTGATAGACAAGAAATTGCCTGCTAGAGAATTTGAACAAGTAACAAAGGGCTTTTGGAACCTCATCTCAGCCATTTACTCTTCTAGGTGGGATCTTCTATCTGTTGAGGATGGTAAGAACTTTTGCACTCTTGTAGGCAAGAAAATCCTAAACAACTACATCAAACTTGGCTTGGTGAACCAACCTGAGGCAAAGAAGCCACTGTCTTCTATGTCTACCACTGCTACGAATCCAAACATTCCTGCAATACCTCCTTCTAGCAAAACGACTGGACCAAATGAGAAGAAGGCTCTGAAGCCTATGATTATGAAGAAGTCTTATACGCAGGCTTCTAAAGCAAATATCTCGTCGAGTATTGAAGATGTTATTTGAGTGAAGGAAGTTTTTCCCACTTTATCAGCTGATGAAGTTGGAAAGATGTTGAAAGCAAAGAACAGTAGTAGGGGTACAAAGAAACCCAAGATCAATATGACAACTAGAGGACAGTCAAGAAGAGAGGTCATAATCCCTATGACCAAAACTAATACTGAGTTGATCATCAACTCAGCCCACATTCATATTTCTAACATCAACAAGTGTCTGAAAAATTCCAAATCAGACATTTTCGCAGATTTCATTTGATTTAACATCAATGGAATCATCATCATGACAAATAAACCCGCTAGCGATCTCGATTTATCAACAATCAAGAAATACTTGAAAAATATTCAAAATATTAATCCAGATTCTATTAAGAGTCCTCATCTCCCCAAGTCTAAATCATATATGAAGATCATTGGACTTCCATACTCAAGCAAATTAGGAGTCATGTCTTCTGATATTATCAAAGGTGTTTTAAAAGACTCACATCTCTTCAAGGATGCAACTCGAAACCACATGTCATCAAAGCATCACCCAAGTCAGATAAAACAGTAGTATGGATGGACATCTGGGATTCCCAGAGCGGTTCTTGTGCAAAGAACATCATCAATCGACAATTTAATGTTGGGCAATTTATTGCAACCATTCGCAGAACAAACATGAACCCAGAAGTTCCTTAGTGTAAAAACTGTTGGAAGTGGGGACATTCGACACTAAGTTGTTGCTCTCACATCTCCAGATGTGCTAAGTACTACGGAGCTCATGATACCAAACACCACAGAGAGAAAGTGTGGTGCTGTATAGAAAACAAGAAAGCAAATCGTGTGGCTACCAATATTGGTGAGCTATGTCCTCATGTCTTCAAGTGTGTGAATTGCAAGGGAGACCATCAAATGGATAGCTATAGTTGTCCTTATTGGCATAACCATTTCAATAAAGATTGGCACGGTAGAAAACAACAGGAACTCTTTCGAAAGTAGAGTACAGTAATGTAGCAATCCTGTTAATGTAGCTTGGTTTGTTTCCTTTTTTCTTTTCTTTCTTTTTCCTTTTCTTTTCTCTTTCTTTTTCTTTTTCCCTTTTCTCATGTTGTACACCCATCAATGTACTGTAACTACTAAGTAGTTACTGTGGCCTACCATCATGCCCCGCGTTATAAATTGTTGATATAAAAAAAAAAAAAGTCACTTTTCTGTTGGACATTAGCATCATCAACAATTATGTAAAAAATTGCAACAACATCAACATCAATGATATATAGAATACTTGTCTCCCTCAATCCAAGTTATACCTAAAAATTTTAAATATTAGGTACCTCATTAAAGGCACAAATACTCCTATCAATTCTAAAGTAATAAAACTGATCATCAAGTCAACACATATCTTTAACAACATAAAAATTGCATCAAAACCATGAGTTGTTAAAGTTTCTCTGAAATCAGACATGGCTATAGTATAGATCAATATTTAGAATTCTCAAAGTAGTTTGGTGACCAAGATACTTATCAATTAATGTTTCAATGTTAGTAGTTTTATTGCCACTATTGGTGGAGCAAACATGAATCTAGGTATCCCACAATACAAGAATTGCTAGAAGTAGGATCATATAAACATATCCACAACAAGAAACATTCAATTGTCAGAGATAGTGAGGAAGAGAAATCATTCATCAATGACTTAATCAAAGTGATCAAGCTTGTTGATACAAATAACTTAACCAATGTCAAGTCACTGGAAAATAGTGTCAAGTTGTTCACAAACACTATTAAAAATATATGGAACAAGAATTCAAAAATTGTCAATATCACCAAACATTCGAAGAGCTGGTATGATCTGAATTGTAGTAGTGACCTCAAGAAATATAGGTCAACTATGTTATGACTTAAAGCTTAAAGTGTCAAGCAATAAGACAACTCTTATATTGAGTAACACAAGAGAACTCGATAGAGTTCCTAATACAAAGTAGTCTACCTTATATACTATTCCTCATGGTCCATGCTAGCTACTGTGCACCCTACCCTAAACAACCATGAGTATACCATAAGGCCAGCATGTGTTGTCCATGCTGTATGACGTTACTTTGTTCCAGAACCTTCTACTTCCTTCTTCCATGTCTCATGATCAGTCTTGTGACTTACGCCATCAATTTGTGACTGATGTGACAGCGTGACTGATAAACACTAACCCGAGTTGTTCTAAAAATAGAAAATTAAAAAGAAAAGAGAAAAGAAA
>Ga0157363_1005908_pt1 | contig 11484 bp, 10 predicted proteins | sample AttsexASBM1_FD_111477 | JGI IMG/M metagenome (GOLD analysis project Ga0157363, IMG submission 111477) | Fungus gardens microbial communities from leaf cutter ant in Ribeirão Preto, State of São Paulo, Brazil - Atta sexdens ASBM1 | ecosystem: Host-associated > Fungi > Mycelium > Unclassified ...
ATCCGGCAAAAGAGAAAGACAGCACCTTCTTTGCGCGCAACGCCAGCAATCAGCTGCAGGTCAATACTTACTGGAACTCCGATGCGGCCGATAAGTACTGGGAGCAGCCGTGGTACAAAGCGGGTATGGCCGCAGCAAAAGGGCAGTGCGCCTGGGCCAAAGCCTATCAGGATGCGGCCAGCCCGCAGCCGCGTACCAACTGTGCGATGGCTATCTATCGCGACGGCAGCGTCTGGGGCGTCGCCACAATCGATGTCACGCTGGGCTTTTTTAATCAGCTGGCGAAGCAGATGGGTGACGCCATTAAAGGCCGCGTGCTGATTGTTGAAGCGGATGGCAAAGTGGTCGGGAACGCGGCGCTACTGGACGGTGCGCCAAAGCTGGAAAACCTGAGCGATACCCGGCTGCCGATGGCCGCTGCGCTGAAGTCGCTGCTGACGCAGGCGGGGAGCGAGCCGGCGCAGACAACGTTTAGCGGTGAGGATGGTGAGCATACGCTGTTCCTGCAGGCGATCCCCGGCAGCCCGTGGTATCTCGCCAGCGACGTCCCCTCCAGCCTGCTGGATGCACAGACGCACAGTATGCTGACGCGGCTGGGCGTGGTACAGATCCCGCTGGCTATTATTCTGCTGCTGGTATCGCTGGGCTTTGTCCGCGCAATGATGAAGCGTCTGGGCGTGCTGCACAAAAATATTGAAGCACTCTCAACCGGCGGCGCCGACCTCACACAGCGCCTGCCTGCCAGCAATAGCCCGGAATTTAACGCCGTGGCTGAGAGCTTTAACCAGTTCATCAGCTACCTGCAGGGGCTGATGCGTCAGGTGGGCGACAGCGCGCTGGCGATCACGGCGGCCTCGCGCGAAATTGCCAGCGGCAACGCCGATCTCTCTGCGCGCACCGAATCGCAGGCCAGCTCCATTGTCGAGACGGCAGCCTCAATGGAGGAGCTGACCGGCACCGTGCGCCAAAACGCCGATAACGCCACCCACGCTAATCAGCTGGCTGACGGCGCAGCCACCGTGGCGGCGCGCGGCAGTGAAGTGGTGCGTCAGGTCGTGACCACTATGGGGGAGATCCACCACTCATCGCGTAAAGTCGTCGATATCATCAGCGTCATCGACAGCATCGCGTTTCAGACCAACATTCTGGCCCTGAACGCGGCGGTTGAAGCGGCGCGCGCCGGAGAGCAGGGGCGCGGTTTTGCGGTGGTGGCCTCAGAAGTACGCAACCTTGCGCAGCGCTCAGCTAACTCAGCGCGCGAGATTAAAAAGCTGATTGAAGAGTCAGTGGCAAATATTGATACCGGCAGCCAGCTGGTTGAGCAGGCGGGACAGACCATGGATGAGCTGATGCAGGGCGTCAGCAGCGTCACCACCCTGATGAGCGAAATTATGTCCGCCAGCCGTGAGCAGAGCATGGGTATCGATCAGGTTAACGTCGCGATCACGCAGCTGGATGGCAGCACGCAGCAGAACGCCGCGCTGGTAGAGCAGGTCTCTTCAGCCGCGCGTGCAATGGAGGAGCAGAGCGTGCAGCTGGAACAGGTGGTGCAGAGCTTCAGACTATAACCGCACTCATCACTATTGCGGCGGCTTACAGGCTGCCGCAATCTCATTGTGCTTTACCTCTGCATACCTTCTTCTTCGCCGATTCAGATTATGCCTGCTAAGCTTATTTTTTACCGCGCCAGCGCACGAAACGTGCGCCTTTTTCTCCGCTGCTGCCACGGCGATTGTGTACAATAGCAGGGATTTTTCTGAAGGAGCCCTCATGCCTGCCATAGAAGTTATTCTTGTTGACCACCTCGATCGTCCCACCGGCAAGATGGAAAAGCTGGAAGTGCATGAAAAAGGCTTACTGCATCGCGCAGTAACGGTTTACGTGTTTAATTCGCGTCATGAGCTGCTGCTGCAGCGGCGTGCCAGCAGCAAATACCACTGCGGCGGACTCTGGAGTAATACCTGCTGCAGTCATCCGTTTCCGCAGGAGCCGACGCTCGATGCCGCTGAGCGCCGTCTGCGTGAAGAGATGGGACTGAACCTGGCGCTGACGCCGGTATTTGAGCTGAGCTACAACCTGCCGCTCAGTAACGGCCTGATTGAACATGAGTATGGACACGTCTTCTTTGCCATCAGCGATGAAGAGCCGGTGCTGAACCCGGAAGAAGCGGACGCCTGGTGCTACCGTTCAGTCGGGCAGATCCAGCAGCAGATGGAGACCGAGCCGGAACAGTTTACGCCATGGTTTCTGCACACCTTCCCGCGTATTCCGCATACGCTGGGTGACTTTCGCCTCACCGCCTGACACGCCCCTCTCTCCGGACACACCTCGCGCCTTCTGTGCGGGGCAATTTTTGCCCGGCTTAACAAAACAGACGTAAAATCTGCGCTTTTTTCCCGTCGCCTGCTGCGCCAGGCTACGCTTGTTTATCACCGGGTGCTAAACAGGGCATAAGGAAAACATCATGATTAAACAGGGGTTACTGGGGCTGATTGCCCTGTCGCTGAGCATGGGCGCGGCGCACGCCGCCGATGCGGTCAAGGTCGGGTCGAAAATCGATACAGAAGGCTCGCTGCTGGGCAATATTATTCTGCAGGTGCTCAATAAGCACGGGGTCAAAACTGTCAACAAAATTCAGCTCGGCAATACGCAGGTTGTTCGCGGTGCCATCGTCGCGGGCGAGCTGGATATCTATCCGGAATATACCGGCAACGGCGCTTTCTTTTTTAACGATGAAAAAGCGAGCGCGTGGAAAAATGCGCAGCAGGGTTATGAGAAAGTCAGACAGCTCGATGCAGAGAAGAATCATCTTATCTGGCTGACGCCGGCACCCGCCAATAACACCTGGACCATCGCCGTGCGTGGCGACGTGGCGCAGCAGAATAAGCTGAACTCGCTTGACGACCTCAGCGCGTATCTGAAACAGGGCGGCACGTTCAAACTGGCTGCCTCTGCGGAATTTATTGAACGCGGTGATGCCCTGCCGGCGTTTGAAAAAGCGTATAACTTCAAACTCAATCAGTCGCAGCTGCTTTCGCTGGCAGGCGGCGATACGGCGGTCACCATTAAAGCCGCGGCGCAGAAAACCTCTGGCGTCAATGCGGCGATGGCGTACGGAACGGATGGCCCGGTCGCGGCGCTGGGTCTGCAGACGCTGAGCGATCCCAAAGGCGTACAGCCAATCTATGCGCCGGCGCCGGTCGTGCGTGAAGCGGTACTGAAGCAGTATCCGCAGATGGCAGAGTGGCTGCAGCCGGTGTTCAGCAAGCTGGATGAAAAAACGCTGCAACAGCTTAATGCGCAGATTGCGGTAGAAGGGCAGGACGCCAGCCAGGTCGCAACCGCGTGGCTGCAGCAGAACAAGTTGCTGTAAAAGGTGCGACAGCTGCTGCTGCGCCCCGGCCGCCAGCCGGTCACGCTGCTGCTGACGGCGTTTATCACGCTGACGCTGCTGACGCTGCCATTTCTGCGCTTTGCGGCTAACCGGCTGGTATCGGGCGAGCCGCTGATGGTGTGGCAGGTTGCGCACGCCGGCTGGCTGGCGCTGCCGATCGCGCTGCTCTGGCTGAGCCTGTTCGGGCCGCCGGGCCGGCGTACGGCTCTGCTAACCCTGCTGGGCGCGCAGGGTCTGTTTGCACTGCTTATCGGCCTCGGCGGCAGCGGTGCCAGCGAGCTGGCGCGCAGCAGTTCGCCGCTGGCGCGCACGGCGTTTGGCAGCGGTTTATGGTGTGCGGCCGGATTATCGCTGCTGCTGGCAGCAGAAGCGATCAGAGCGATAAGCCGGCAGGTTGTCTGGCGCATTCTGCTGAATCTGCAGACCGGCGTGCTGCCGCTGCTGTTTTTACTGACCGGCTGGCTGGATCAGCTTTCGCTGCTGAAAGAGTATGCCAGCCGCAGCACCACGTTCCATGCGGCCTTTAGCCAGCATCTGCTGCTGGTCTGCGGTACGCTGATGCCGGTGCTGCTGGCGGGGGTGCCGCTGGGGCTGGCCATTGCGCGCCGTCCTGGCTGGCAGCGGCCGGTATTCAGCCTGCTGAATCTTATCCAGACCATTCCCTCTGTGGCGCTCTTCGGCCTGCTTATTGCGCCGCTGGCCGGGCTGGCTGCACATTTTCCCGTACTCGGCCGTTTTGGCATCAGCGGTATCGGTATGGCGCCGGCGCTGATTGCGCTGGTGCTCTATGCGCTGCTGCCGCTGGTACGCAGCGTGGTGGCCGGGCTGGAGCAGGTGCCGCCTGAAGTACGCGAAACCGCACGCGCCATGGGCATGAGTTCCGGACAGCAGTTCTGGCAGGCGGAGCTGCCGCTGGCGCTGCCGGTCTGGCTTGCCGGTTTGCGGGTGGTGGTGGTGCAAACCGTGGGTCTGGCAGTCGTGGCGGCGCTGATTGGTGCCGGCGGCTTCGGGGCTATCGTCTTTCAGGGATTGCTGAGCAGCGCGCTGGATCTGGTTCTGCTGGGGGTGATCCCGGTAGTGGCGCTGGCGGTACTCTGTGATGCGCTGCTGCGGCTGCTGTCCGCGCTGCTGGAGAGAAAAGATGATTGAATTTCATAACGTGAGCAAACAGTTTGCCGGTAAAACGGCGATTTCCGATCTCTCTTTGCAGATCGGCCAGGGGAGTTTTACGGTTCTGATCGGCACATCCGGCTCCGGTAAATCGACCCTGCTGAAGATGATCAACCGGCTGGTGGAGCATGACAGCGGCGAGATCCGCTTTGCGGGCGAGCCTATCGGCCAGATGAACGTCCGCGCACTGCGCCGGCGCATCGGCTACGCCATTCAGTCAATCGGCTTATTCCCGCACTGGAGCGTGGCGAAAAACATCGCCACCGTGCCATCGCTGCTGGGCTGGCCCGCACAGAAAATTGCGGCACGGGTGGCAGAGCTGCTGGCACTGCTGAATCTCGATCCCCGGCTGGCGACCCGCTATCCGCATCAGCTCTCCGGCGGGCAGCAGCAGCGGGTAGGGGTAGCGCGCGCGCTGGCTGCCGATCCGGAACTGCTGCTGATGGATGAGCCTTTCGGGGCGCTCGATCCGGTAAACCGTCAGGCGCTGCAGCAGGAGATGCTGCGCATTCAGCGGCTTACCGGCCGCACCATCGTGCTGGTGACGCACGATATTGATGAGGCGCTGACGCTGGCTGACCAGCTGGTATTGATGGATAACGGTAAGATTGTGCAGCAGGGCGCACCGGTTACGCTGCTGACGCAGCCCGCCAGCGACTTTGTCCGCAACTTTTTTGGCCGCAGCGAGCTGGGCGTGCGGCTGCTGGCGCTGGGGCAGGCGGGCAGCATGGCGCGCCGCGGCGAATGGGTTGATGCCGAGCCGATTACCGCTGCGCTGTCGCTGCGTGAAGCGCTGTCGCAGTTTATCGCACGCGGGACCGATACCTTACCGGTGGTGGATCAGCAGCAGCAGCGGGTGGGCGTGTTGCATTTCAGCGATCTGCTGCGCCCGCGGGAGGCGCAATGAAGCGCCTGTTACGCGAGCCGCTTAGCTGGCTGATTGCGCTGTTTTTACTGCTGCTGTGGGGATTACCGCACAGTGAGGCGCTGTTTGCCTGGTGGTTTCCCCGGCTGGAGCGTCCGCTCTATCAGCAGGAGAGCTTCTGGCGTCTGACGCTGGCCCATCTCTGGCTGGTCGCCAGCGGCACTCTGCTGGCAACGATTGTGGGCGTGGGCGGGGCAATTTTTGCCACGCGCCGCGCTGGCGAGGCGTTCCGGCCAACGCTGGAGACGCTGGCTGCGGCAGGACAGACCATTCCGCCGGTTGCGGTGTTAGCGATTGCCGTACCGGTGATGGGATTTGGCGCAACGCCTGCAATTGTCGCGCTGTTTCTTTATGGCGTACTGCCGGTATTGCAGGGGACGCTGGCGGGTATTGAGAGCGTGCCGGCCAGTAACCGGGAGATCGCAACCGGGCTTGGCATGGGGCCGTGGCGGCGCCTCTGGCAGATTGAACTGGCGCTGGCTGCGCCGGTGATGATGGCGGGTATACGCACATCGGTGATGATCAATATCGGGACTGCGGCTATCGCGTCAACGGTAGGCGCGGCCAGTCTGGGTTCGCCCGTGATCATTGGTCTGAGCGGCTTTAACACCGCCTATGTCATTCAGGGAGCCATACTGGTTGCGCTGCTGGCGCTGATTTGCGACCGGCTGCTGGAGCGGGTGCAGCGCTGGTTTACCGGGTATGCAGAATAAGGCTGTAGCCTACCAGCATCATGCCACCCATACCGCCTATCGCCATGATGGCGAACAGCGTACCGATAAAAATTTTATTCCAGTTCATTGCAGTACCTGATTAATGCCGTGAGTCAGGCATGATAACGCGCGCCCGGCAGAGGAAAAAGGCCTGACGTGCGGTTTTACATTAAGCCGGTTCGTGCATCTGTATGGAAAACCCCTGCGCCTGCCAGTGTTCAAACTGCTCCTGCTGACGCCGCGTTGGCCGTTTCCCGGTCCAGATAAACAGATGCTGTCCCGGAAAGAGCTCAGGGCGCGGCATATCCAGCGGTTCAGCCAGCACATCCATGCGCCAGCCGTGCTGTGCCAGACGCCAGGCTTCCAGCCAGATTCGGGTGCGATCTTCCACGGCCCAGCCGATAATCAGCGCATCTTTACCTGGTTTTTTGCGGGCACCCGCCAGACAAAACGCGACGTAATCGATGATAGCGCCGTCCAGCAGGCTGCACATCGTGCGGGCAGTGTTTTGATCGAGACCCAGACGCTGGCGTACCGGCACAAAAACGTGATCGATCAGTGCATCAATCGGATGCTCACGACCGATGGTGGCAATCTTGGTGCGCAGCTTTGACGCGCGGACGTGGCGCAACACGCTCATCAGCTCTTCCTGCAGCGCAGTCCAGCCGTCGTGCACGTTGACCGTTTCACCCTCAAGCAGCGCTTTTACTTTACCGACGGGCACGCCGCTCTCTATCCAGCGTTTAATCTCTTCGATACGCTGAACATCTTCATCATCAAATTGTCGATGACCACCTTCGGTGCGCTGAGGCTTTAACAGACCGTAACGTCGCTGCCAGGCGCGAAGTGTTACCGGGTTTATTCCACAGCGCTCGGCAACATCGCCGATACTGTATAAGGCCATAATGTCCTCAAATATTGCGACCTGCATAAAAACACCTTAACCGTCGGGGCTGCCTTGTACAATCTTTATTTTATTGTACAACTTGAGTTTTTTCCCGATTTTCGGTTAATTCTCAAATAAGAGAGAAATTTCTCATATCTGAGAGGGCACTATGTCAGTAACTGAAACGGATAACCGGCTGGCGCTGCGGCTCGCTGAGCTTCGCGAACAGCAGGGCTGGTCGCTGGATGAACTCGCTCAGGCGACAGGCATCAGCCGGGCCTCATTGTCGCGCATTGAACGCGCTGAGACCAGTCCTACCGCAGCATTGCTTAACCGGTTATGTCTTGCTTATGGCGTGACAATGTCACGTCTGTTGCAGGAGGTCGAAGATGAGACGTTGCTGCTGATAAAAGCTGACCAGCAAACCTGCTGGCGCGATCCCGATAGCGGCTTTCAGCGTCGCACCCTTTCTCCTCCCGCAAGGCAGTTTAAAACAGAATTGATTGAAGGGGTACTCCCGCCAGGCGCACATATTTACTATGACACGCCTCCTCTTCAGGGGCTTGAGCAGCATATCTGGCTGCAGAGCGGCGGCTTAACGATCGTGATGGAGCAGCAGCGCTGGACGCTGGCTGCCGGCGATTGCCTGCGTTTTCACCTGACGGGACGCTCCGCCTTCAGCGCCGATGCGCAAGCGGGCGCCCGCTATATTCTGGCGGTATGCAAACCATGATCACGTTTTCTCAGCTTACTGCTGCCAGCGCAGCACACGCTATCGCTCCGCTGAGCGATCTGCTGCAGGCCTGTGTCGCAGACGGTGCCAGCGTGGGCTTTACCGACGCCGGCGATCGGCAGGTTATAGAGCGCTTCTGGCAGGCGAGAGCCGCTGGGCTGGCAGATGAAAGCCATATTTTGCTGGTGGCCTGGCAGGATCAGATCCCGGTGGCGACCGTAACACTGAGCGGCAGCCCGATGCCTAACGGTTATCACCGCGCAGAAATCAGCAAGCTGCTGGTGCACCCGCAGCGGCGACGGCAGGGCATTGCGCGTCAGCTGATGCTGCAGGCGGAAGACCTGGCCCGGGCGCAGAAAAAAACGCTGCTGGTGCTGGATACCCGCAGCGGAGACGTGGCCAGCCAGCTCTATCTCTCTCTGGGCTGGCAGAGCGCCGGAGAGATACCGCACTATGCCTGCTCAACGGAAGGGGTTATGGAGGCGACCACCCTGATGTACAAACTGCTGTAACGGGCAGCGGGTGCGAAAAAAGATGCGCTGAGGCTGACGCTGCCAGATTACTGTGTAAAAATACAGGCCGGATTAACTCAACAGTAATAATTATGGCTCTGACAGCAGCGATTAAAAGCCAGATTGCGCAATGGTATAAGGCGCTGCAGCAGCAGGTTCCTGACTTTATCCCGCGCGCGCCGCAGCGCCAGATGATTGCCGAAGTGGCAAAAAGTCTGGCGGGCGATGAGGGGCGCCATCTGGCTATTGAAGCCCCTACCGGCGTGGGTAAAACGCTCTCTTATCTGATCCCCGGCATTGCGGTAAGCCGTGCCGATGAAAAACGGCTGGTGATCAGCACAGCTAACGTGGCGCTGCAGGATCAGATTTTCACCAAAGATCTCCCGCTGCTGAAAAAGATCATCCCCGATCTCACCTTTACGGCGGCCTTTGGCCGCGGACGCTATGTCTGCCCGCGTAATCTGGCCGCGCTGGCCGCCAGCGACGATCAGCAGGGCGACCTGCTGTTCTATCTGGATGAAGAGGCGGTGACCGGCTCAAAAGAGGAGCAGAAAATCTGTTCCGGGCTGGAGAAAGATCTCAGCCGCCATACATGGGATGGCCTGCGCGATCACGCGGAGAAGGCGATCGATGACAGCCTGTGGCGGCGCCTCTCGACCGATAAAGCCAACTGTCTGGCTCACCACTGCCGCTGGTATCGTGAATGTCCCTTTTTTGTCGCCCGGCGCGAGATTGAACAGGCTGACGTCGTCGTCGCAAACCATGCGCTGGTAATGGCAGCTATGGAAAATGAGTCGGTGCTGCCGCCGGCAAAGCATCTGATGCTGATACTGGATGAGGGCCACCATCTGCCGGAAGTGGCGCGTGACGCGCTGGAGATGAGCGCCGAGATCACGCCAGGCTGGAGCGGGCTGCAGCTCGATCTCTTCATACGGCTGGTGGAGACGATCATGGCGCAGTTCCGCCCCAAATCGCCCCCGCCGCTGACCAATCCTGAACGGCTCAAACAGCACTGCGAAGAGATGCGCGAGCTGCTGCAGACGCTGAGTCAGGCGCTCAATCCGCTGCTGCCGCCCGATAATCAGCCGGGTGAGTTTCGTTTTGTGCTGGGGGAGCTGCCGGAAGCGCTGCTCACGCTCTGTGCGCGACTGTTTAAGCTTAGCGACGCGCTGCGCGGTCTGAGTGAGGGGCTGCTGAATGAGCTGGGCGAGCAGACCGGTAAGGCGGATATTATGCGCCTGCATAAAGCGATTCTGCAGCTCAACCGGCACTTTGGCTGGTTTGAAGCCATCAGTAAACTCTGGCGGCTGGCCGCAATGGAAAAAGCCTCAAACGCGCCGGTCTCCAAATGGGTGACGCGTGAAGTGCGCGAGGGGCAGGCGCACCTGCTGTTTCACTGTGCCGGCATCCGCGTCAGCGACCAGCTGGAGAAGCTGCTGTGGCGTAAAATTCCGCATGTGGTCGTGACATCAGCCACGCTGCGTTCGCTCAGCAGCTTCAGCCGCCTGCAGGAGATGTCGGGACTGAGTGAGAAAGCGGGCGATCGTTTCGTGGCGCTCGATTCTCCGTTCAATCATGTCGACCAGGGCAAGCTGGTTATCCCGCAGATGCGCTATGAGCCGCTGCTGGCAAACGAAGCTGAGCACATCGCCGAAATGGCGCGCTTTTTCCGCCAGCAGATGGCGGAAGGGGAACATAAAGGCGTGCTGGTGCTGTTTGCCAGCGGACGGGCGATGCAGCAGTTTGTTGCGCAGCTGCCGGAGCTGCGTCTCACGATGCTGGTGCAGGGCGATCAGCCGCGCTCCCGGCTGGTGACGCTGCATCGCGAACGGGTGGCCGCAGGAAACAGCAGCATTCTGGTAGGCCTGCAGTCGTTTGCCGAAGGGCTCGATCTTAAAGGCGATCTGCTGTCGCAGGTGCATATTCATAAAATCGCTTTCCCGCCGGTAGACAGTCCGGTAATTTTGACCGAAGGCGAGTGGCTGAAAAGCCTGCGCCGCTATCCGTTTGAAGTCCAGAGCCTGCCCAGCGCCTCGTTTACGCTGATACAGCAGGTCGGGCGCCTGATCCGCAGTCATCACTGTTTTGGTGAGATTGTGATCTACGATCGCCGTCTGCTCAGCAAAAGCTACGGCAGCCGGCTGCTGGCGGCGCTGCCGGTGTTTCCGATCGAGCAGCCTGCGGTGCCGGAAGAGAAAAAAAGCGCCAGGCGCAAACGAAAAGCCTGAGTAGCCGCGCTGAGCGGCTACTCGTTCCGGCCGCCGCACTGCGGCGCGCCCAGAAAGCAGGAAGCGTAACTATGGAACTGAATAAAATTATTAAAGAGATCGGGCGCGGTAAAAACCATGCGCGCGATATCGATTTCGACACTGCGGTGGCGCTCTACAGCGCCATGCTGGCAGACGAGGTGCCGGAGCTGGAGCTGGGTGCGATCCTGATTGCGCTGCGGATTAAAGGCGAAGGCGAAGCGGAGATGCGCGGTTTCTATCACGCCATGCAACAGCGTATGCTGCGGCTGCAGGCGCCGGCCGGCCGGCCGATGCCGATTGTGATCCCCAGCTATAACGGCGCGCGCCGTCAGGGCAATCTGACGCCGCTGCTGGCGCGGCTGCTGGTAAAGCTGGGCTTTCCGGTGCTGCTGCACGGTGTCAGCGAAGACGCCACGCGCGTAACCAGTGAAGCGGTGCTTGCCGCATCAGGCATCGCGGCGGTAACGACCGCCGCGCAGGCGCAGGCGGCGCTGGATAACGGCGAGCTGGCGTTTATCACCATCGATAACCTCTGTCCGCCTGTGGCCAGACAGCTGGCGCTGCGCTGGCGGATGGGCGTGCGCAATAGCGCGCATACGCTGGCAAAGCTGGCCACGCCGTTTGCCGAACGCGCCGCGCTGCGTCTTGCCAGCGTGTCGCATCCTGAATATGTGCCGCGCGTCGGCGCATTTTTCCAGGCGATAGACGCGCCCGCTATTCTGCTCAACGGCACGGAAGGCGAGGTGTATGCCAGTCCGCTGCGCTGTCCGGCGATCAACTATATTGCCGGCGCGGCGGGTGAGGCGCAGATCTGGGTTGAGCGGCAGCCGGAGCGTGTGGAAGCGCTGCCGGAGAACAAACAGGCTGAAACCACCGCGCGCTGGCGTGATGAGGTGCTGAAC